>SDBU01003217.1_pt1 | contig 20975 bp, 18 predicted proteins | sample 2277071 | NCBI WGS metagenome assembly SDBU01 (sample SAMN10397929, study PRJNA504765) | marine sediment metagenome | isolation source: marine sediment core GS08_GC12, 126 cmbsf | place: Arctic Ocean: Gakkel Ridge, Loki's castle | collected 2008
CGTCCGCAAAATGGACATCGGCGATGGGCGCTTCCGGTACGAAAACAAGCTGGCCCAGTCCCACCATGACCACCTCATCTGCCTGGAATGCGGCCGGATTATCGAATTTGTTGACCGGGGGATCGAACGCCGGCAAGAGAATCTGAGCAGGGAGCATGATTTCCAGCTCATCCGTCACATCCACCTGCTCTTCGGTATCTGCCGGGAGTGCCGGACGAAAGAAGCGAAGGAGCGCAATGGCTCGCCGGCGGTATAGGCGCCGTAAAGTCGCCGCCGGGCAAGCTGCCACTGCTACTGCTACTGACAGTAACCGCCCCACCATCGCCCTGGTGGGGAATCCCAACGTGGGCAAATCGGTGATCTTTGGCTATCTCACCGGCCGTTACGTGAACGTCTCCAACTACCCCGGCACGACGGTGGAGGTCGCCCGGGGCCGACTTGCTGGGGACCGTAATCCCCGTCAGCGCGGACCAGGCTGGCGCAATCAACCACGCTCTATTCGCCAAGGCCCGAATCGGGGCCGGCGCTGGGCACATAATGAACCCTCATCAGGACGCTCTCGTCATTTCCAACATCGTCATGACCACTGGGTGGTCATCGACACACCCGGCGTCAACAATTTTATCCCCGCCAGCGAGGATGAGGTAGTCACCCGCAACATCCTTATAGATCAGACACCCACTCGTATCCTCCAGGTGGCCGACGCCAAGAATCTCCGGCGGGGACTGCTGCTTTCCCTGCAGCTGGCTGAGATGGAGCTGCCCTATGTTCTGTGCCTCAATATGTCCGATGAGGCCCGCGAACGAGGTATCACCATCGACTCCAAGGCTCTGGCCAAGGAGCTGGGGGTGCCGGTGGTGGAAACTATTGCTACTCAGAAGGTGGGCCTGGAAGAGGCTCGACGCTGTACTCTGGATACGCCCGGCAGTGGTGATGACGGCCAACCGCGGCGCGTGCCCATTAACTATCCGGAGCCTATACGAAAGGCAGTGGAGGAGCTCATACCCCTCCTGCCAGCTCCGAATAGATCCTCTCGAATGCTGCCCATTTCGCCCAAATCCATGGCCCTGATGCTGCTTGCCATATCCCGCGGAGCCGGCGACATCCGCCTTACCGCCTGGCTCGACGCGGCCGTGGACCCTGCCACCGGCGAGGCCATCCGGGCCATTATCAACCGCACCAGCAGGGCGTTCGCCCGCAGCGTGAACGTTGAGATCACCCAGGCACGTATGCGGGTCGCGGCCCAGCTCATGGACCGCGTGATCCAGCAGCGGACGACCCGCTTCACCACCCTGGCCCAGTGGCTCAGCCGGGCCACCGTTCACCCCGTGGGCGGGTTTGCCTTCGTGGCCGTCATCCTGGCCGGGATGTACTATTTCGTAGGGGTGTTCGGCGCCGGTACCCTGGTGGACTGGCTGGAAACGGGTCTCTTTGGTACTTACATTGTACCCTGGCTGACCAGGGCGGTGGAAATCATCCTGCCCTGGCAGCTGCTCCGTGACCTGCTCGTGGGAGAATATGGCCTGCTTAGTATGGCCCTGTCGTATTCTGTCGCCATCGTGCTGCCTATTGTGGGCACTTTCTTTATCGCTTTTGGCTTGCTGGAGGATTCCGGCTACCTGCCCCGGCTGTCGGTGATGATGAACCGCGCATTCAGGGCTATGGGCCTCAACGGCAAGGCGGTGTTGCCGATGGTGCTGGGGCTGGGCTGTGATACCATGGCCACCATGACCGCCCGCATCCTGGACAGCCGCAAGGAACGGCTTATTGTCACCCTTCTGCTGGCTCTGGGGGTGCCGTGCTCGGCTCAGCTGGGCGTTATCCTGGCTATGCTGGGGGGAATATCGCTGGGGGCCGCCTCCATCTGGCTGGTTGTCGTCACCGGCACGATCTTCCTGGTGGGCTACCTGTCGGCGAAGGTTATACCGGGGCAGGTATCCGATTTTCTGCTGGAGATGCCGCCCTTGCGGAAACCGCTGCTGGGTAACATCATCATCAAGACCCTGGCCCGCATGGAGTGGTACCTGCGGGAGGCGGTGCCCCTGTTTTTCCTGGGGACCCTCCTGCTTTTCGTCATGGATCGCCTGGCCGTCCTGGCGTGGATCGAAAACGCCGCGCGTCCCATCATCCAGACTTTCCTGGGTCTGCCCAAGGAAGCCACGGCCGCATTCATCATGGGCTTTCTCCGGCGGGACTACGGCGCGGCGGGGCTGTTCCTCCTGGCACGGGAGGGACAGCTGGACACCGTCCAGACCCTGGTGAGCCTGGTGGTGATCACCCTCTTCATGCCGTGCATCGCTAATTTCTTCATGATCATCAAGGAGCAGGGCTGGCGCATAGGCCTGGGGATGGCGGCTTTCATCCTGCCGTTTGCGTTACTACTGGGGGGTATCCTGAATTGGACCTTGCGGCTGCTGAACGTGGCGTTTCCATGATCAGCTGCCCGCTGTGCGGCTGGGAGTTTGACCCGCGCCGGGAGAACTGTCACACCGGTTGTCCGTTTAACAAGGGATGTACCATGATTATGTGTCCCGGGTGCGGCTATGAATTTCTAACGGAATCAAAGACCGTTAACCTGTTCAAGTCATTACTAGGCTATTTGCAAAAGAAAAAAGATGAGGTTCCAACCCGGTTATGAAAAAGTCCTGTCTTATTGATGAAATCCTGGAAGCGGTGTGGCTTGCCCACGAGGACGGCCGGCCCCAGGTAGAGCAGCTGCATGTGGAATGCAAACACAATGGCGGCGACTTTGATTTGTCCGAGTATCTGCACGAAATGGCGGATATGGGCCTGGTGTCGCTTAAAGAGGGCATGGTCGAATTTACCGAAGCAGGACGTAAAAGAGCCCGGAATGTCATCCGCCGGCATCGCCTGGCTCAACGGCTGCTTATGGATGTGCTGGATGTATCAGAAAGGGTCAGCGAGGATATGGCTTGTCAGTTTGAGCATATCCTGAGCGAGGAGGTAACCGACAAGGTGGCCGCTTTCCTGGGACATCCCCAGGTGGACCCTAACGGCCGGCCCATACCGCCTGGCGATACCCTGCTCGAACCTGCTGAATTCGTCACCCCCCTGATTATGCGCCTGTCCCGCCTGGGGGTCGGGAAATCGGCCCGGGTGGCCTTTTTGACACCCAGCTTCCACAAGCGCTTCGACCGTCTGGCGGCTTTTGGGATTAATCCGGGGGCGATGTTGAACCTGCACCAGCGCACACCCGCTTTCCTGGTGCGCCTGGGTGAGACCGAACTGGCCCTGGACCCGGAAATCGCCGATGAGATCTACATTCGGCCAATTGACTGACTGATTCCACTATTCTTCGCCGAGCACTTCACCGAGCGCTTCGGAGAGATCAGCGGCGGAGAAGGGTTTGGCCAGCCTATCCTGGAAGCCGTAGTCCTTGTAATGGGCCATGATCGGCGCATTGGCGTATCCGCTGGTGACAATGCCCTTGATCTCCGGGTCGATTTCGCGTATGCGCTCCAGGGTTTCCGCACCGGTGATGCCGCCGGGGATGGTATAGTCCAGGATAGCGGCCCTGAAAGGCCTGCCCTCCGAGTGGGCCTGTTTGAACAGCTCCACCGCAGCGGTCCCGTCAGGAGCGGAGGCCGCCTCGAATCCAAGGTCATCCAGCAGCCGTGCCAGGGCCTTGCAGATCAAATCATCGTCGTCCATAATCAGGATACGACCCGTGCCCGAGATTGTCTTACTCATAACCTCACTCTCTTTCAAATAGGGTGGAATAACGGCATCTGCAACCGCCGGCAGGTAAAAAGTGAAGGTGGTTCCCCGGTTCACCTCGGAGTCCACCGTGATCCAGCCGCGGTGCTTTTCGATTATGTTGTGAACGGAGAACAGTCCCAGACCGGTACCTATCTCCTTAGTTGTAAAATAAGGATCAAAGATTTTACCCAGAATCTCAGGCGGGATGCCGGTCCCCTTATCTTTGATGGCTACTTCTATGTACGGGCCCTGGCTCAGGGGCCCCCTGGGGTGATCGTCATGCACGGTGACGTTGGCGGTGTTTATGGCCAGTGTTCCACCTTCCGGCAGGGCCTGAACGGCATTGATCGCCAGGTTGTTGAGTACCTGGTTGATCTGCCCGGCATCAATTTCAACCGGCCAGAGGTCCTTTTCCAGCGTGAACCGCGGCTTTACCGAAGTGCCGTGCAGGGAGAACTTCACCGCCTCTTTGAGCAGCGGTGTCAGGTACCTGCTCGCCTTGACTGGTACACCCCCGCGGGTGAAGGTTGCCAGCTGCTGGGTGATCCCCTTGGCCCGGCGGACGGACTCTTCGGCGTCCTTCAGCAGGTCCGTAGTTTTGGGTTCATTCCGCAGGTACATGCGCGCGGTTGAGATGTTAAGCAGAATACTCATCAGGAAGTTATTGAAATCGTGGGCCAGCCCGCCCGCCAGGATACCAAGGGACTCCAGTTTCTCCATCTTCAGGATGTCGGCTTCCAGTCGCTTGCGCTCGGTGATGTCATACATGTTGCAGACAATGGTATCCGGTTCCCCATATTCCCTTTTAATGGGGTAGAGCAGGACCTGGTAGATGGCGGACTGATCGGGGTTTTGAACGTCAAACTCGCATGTATTATATGTTTCCGCGCAGACCTTGATTTCCTGCTTAAATCGCTTCTGATCCTCTTCATAGACGTATTCGTATACGGGGGAGGTCACCAGCACCTCCGGTTTGTCCAGCAGCTTCCGGGGCATATCCAGGTCCAGAACATTCCCCTCGCGATTGAGCAGGAAAATAAGGCCGGGTGAACCTTCGATGACGGTGCGGTACCGTTCCTCACTCTCGCGCAGTGCCACTTCGGCCCGCTTACGCCGGGTGATGTCCCGGGACACCCCCATCACCCCCACCTTATTCCCGCTGGAGTCCCGGAGCACCGAAGAGGAAAGCAGGGTAGGGAAGGTTTCACCGTTCTTCCGGCGGTTGAGGATCTCCTGGACGTATTGGCCGTGCTCTACTGTCTTTTTGTGGACCTTAAGCCCCTCCTTGGGATCGGCATAGAGCCGGTTCACGTGCTTGCCCAGCACCTTTTCCGGCGCGTACCCGAACGTCTCCGCCGCCGCCTCGTTAAATACCGTGATCCTGCGCCGGTTGTCCACCGCGATGATCATATCCAGCGAGCTTTCGACGATGTTGTGGGCATATTCCTGGGATGCCCGCAGGGCTTCCTCGGCCCGCTTGCGCTCGGTGATGTCTTCTCCAATGGATTGATATTCCACCAGCGCGCCACTCTCATCAAAAAGCCCCCGGTCTGTCCACCTCTGCCAACGAATCGTGCCATCAGGTGCTATTACCTGATGTTCATAGGTTATCGCAGGCTTTTCCTTACTGATGGAGCTATAATGCTCTCGAACCTTTTCACGGTCTTCCGCTGGAATGAACTGAAAAAAGTTGTGTCCGACCAGCTCCTCATGCTTCTTGCCGAAATACTGGCAGTAGGCATTATTTACAAAGGAGAGTGTTCCATCGGGCAGGAAACGGCAAATCAGCGCGGGCATATCCTCTACAACAGTGCGATACCTATCTTCACTCTTTCGTAGTCCCTCCTCCGCCTGCTTGCGCTTGATGACGGTAGACATTTGCCCTGACAGGATCTCAAGCCGCCGTAGGTCTGATTCCGCAAAAGGCTTCTGTCCGGAAATTTCCAGCAGGCCAATGATCTCACCTTCAGAAATAAGTGGAGCGACCATGGTTGATTTTATCCCCAATATCTTGCTTATCTGTGGAATAAGCATCTGAATTGGCTTGGGGTATGGATTCCCGGTTGGATTAGAAAAATTCGCCAATTCCGTCGTCCAACGAAGGACCCTCTTTTGATCGTTGATAAGTAACAATTTCTTCGCTTGTATGACTTCTCCATGCAGACCCTCGGCATTCAACGGGATTCTTAATCTTGGGATCTTAAGGCCAGATACTTTCTCAATCCGTTGTATTGTCTCCTGATTAAGTGGGAGCTGTTCCATGGAAAGGAATTTTTTATCATCGCTAATGAGATAGACGGCAGCCCCATAAGCAGAGAACACACTTTTCGTCTTTCTTGACAATAAGTGAATGATTTCCTTAAGACTCTTGCCGTGGTCGATGGCGTTGTTCAGATCATTGATCAGGGCCAGGTCTTCGGTCCGTCGTTGAATTTCTTCTTCCGCCCGCTTGCGCTCGGTGATGTCCCTGATCATGCATAGAATACCTTTTATGGTACCATTCTTTTTCACAAGGGTAGTGCTAACCTCTACAGGAATTTTATTACCATCTTTGTTCTTAACTTCCAACTCCATCCTATTAATTGTTTTCTTACCTGTAATTATCTCTTCGAAAAGCTTTTGGACTTTTGGCACATCCTTTACATCAAAGTGACCGAGTTCAGTGAAATTTTTTCCTACTAACTCTTCCGGTTTGCGGCCAAAAGTTTCTTCATGATCGTTTGCACTGATTATAGTGCCATTATTGTCTAAGTATACAATATAATCGCTGACATTTTCGAAGATGGTCCTGTACTTCTCCTCGCTCTCCCGCAGCGCTTCCTCTACATGCTTGAGGTCGGTGACGTCTATAATTAACCCTCTAAAACCTACCGGTTTTCCTTCACGGAATATGGGAGTTGAACAGAATATGGCAGGGAAAGTGCTTCCATCTTTCCTTAATGCCGTATATTCGTTCAGGCCGGTTTTTTCTCCACTCAATATCTTTTTTGTATTCTCCAGGGCTTTATGACGTTCCTCAGGGATAATCATATCGAAGCCATTTAAACCTCGATCAAAGTCCTGTTGGGTGTATTTAAACTTCTCAAATGCATTGCGATTCACAAAGGAGAGCTTACCCCCTGTATCCATTTCATAAATGGTTTCTGGTAGTAATTCGGCTAAGTCTCTGAACCGCTCCTCGCTTCCTCTTAGCGCTTCCTCGGCCTGCTCGCGTTCCTTCTCCGCCTGCTTGCGCGCGGTAATGTCCGCGAACGTGCTGATGACGCCCTCCAGCTTGCCGGCCGCGTCCATGATCGGCGCAGCGCTGACGCTGATCCAGCAGATCGAGCCATCGGGCCGCCTGACGCCCATCATTACGTCATTCACCGGACGCTTTTCCTTCATTGCGCGGGGGCTGGCCCTCTCATCCGGTGGCATCGGCGAGCCATCAAGGCGGAGGACCTCCCACTCTGGACTGAGGTAACTGCGGCCTTCGATTTCGGAACGTTCCAGCCCCAGGATGCGCTCGGCGGCCGGATTAGCCTGGACGATCCGGCCGTCAGGGTTAATCAGTACCACACCCTCTGATATGGTATTGAACAGACTCCGAAGGCGCGACAGGTTTGCCCACAGGGCCCTCCAGAGTTCCCTGGAGCTCACATAGAGCAGTACTGCCGTAAGCGTGAACCATAGCATATAGATTGCCCACACGCTGATCGGCCGGTAGACGAGCAGCTGCTCGGGCAACAGGTCACGGGCCTGAAAAGTCAGAATGACCACGCTGGTCAGTATGCTTATAACAGTAGTGCCTATCCCGTAGCGCAGGCCAAAGATCAGACCGACAAACAGAATGAAGGGGACGTAGCCGGCGAGGCAGGGTGAATTGATCCCGCCGGAGAAGAGGACCACGATGGTAATCATGACCCAGCCGGTGATCGGGAACAGCAGCCTGACGAGTCGGATATATCCCTTTTGATACAGGAGCAGGTTAACCAACAGCCCGCCCAGGAGCGCACAGATTGTGATAAACTGGGGGAGCGGACGGGGGGAGGTAGCGACGTTCACAATGCCGACCGCCGCCACCAAGGCCAATCCCCATAACAGGATAATGTTGAGCCTCCCGGCGATGCGCGTCTTTTCCTTGTCGTCAAAGACCGGCGATGTGAGAAAGCGGGTCAACTTATCGGGCAGGTTGAACATCTTACACCTCTTCACCTTCAGGGCAAGGACTGGTTTTGACTTTTGTAAGCCCTGCCAGGTCTTTGCCGTCTGGAGAGAATTTTGTCGGGATGTGGCGACTGCCGCTGGGAGTATCGATAGGGTGGTTGGGTTCAGGAGCCGGGCTGAAGAAGGTGTGCTTAAACATCATGCCGCCGCCCCCGCTAGTATCTCCCCTTCATAAAAGGAGTTGGAGTTTTGATGCCTATACCGCCAGGAGAACATCACCAAAAGAATTCCCATTTCAGCGTTTTTGCGACTTCATGCCAACTAAAAATGCAAGTGAAGTTAATATCACTTATTATCACTGCTGTGAGAAATGTCACATTATCGGTCTTTTGTGATGAGCGCCACATTATCTGGTGGTATTTTCCCATTACCTTCAATACATTAACTACACCATAAAATGAAGGTTAATTCTCTAGCTATTTCTTAACTTTTTTTATTATCCGGTTCAGGGCGCTGAGCTGGTTAGGCAACTTTTCCAGGTACCGGATAACGCGTGTCAGGTTGTAGCGCCGGTGGATGACCCCCGACACCGTCTGGGGCTTAAGGCCCAGCTCCCGGGCGATTTTCGTCGGGCCGGTGTTGTTGATGACACACAGTATTTGAAAACGCTGGCGGTCTATCTCATCATCGCCCGTGATGAGGGGCGAGGTATTCCTCTTGCGACTGGTATTTGGATTATGCATTGACTTTGCCGCACGCCGAAACTCCATGTCATGTAATGTTAGGCGTGTTGCAACAGATATTGATACTGACTCAGTGTATGGAATGTAAAAAGATTTGGCCATTGATGCCACAATGAAAAATAAATTAGCATACCCCGACATTGGAAAACGCCTGAGGGCCGTACGGGAGCGACTGGGTGAGAGCCAGGCCGTATTTGCGGCGCGCTTTGGTCTGAACCGCGGCAATATCGACAGTTACGAGAGAGGCCGGGCCGATCTGCCCACCAAGCTTATCGGCCAGCTCATTGAACTGGGTGTAAGCGCCGGGTGGTTAATAAACGGCCGGGGGGCGAGATATCACAGTCCTATCGCTGAAGAGAGTCCTGCGAATATAATTAGCGATTCAGGCCAGGAGGTCCGGGATGAGTATTGGAAATTACAGTACCAGTTCCTTAAACTGACCCTGGCGCTGGTGAAACAACGCATCACCGAGACCCTCGGACCTGAAGAAGCCCGGCGGCTGTTTGAGGACCTCGACCTGGACTAGGGAGGGGAATCAGGAGAAAACCCCTGAAGGGGTTATATGGTTTGTCCTGTCTCCCAAATCCCACGGTTTCAACCGTGGGATTGGATAGGCGGAAGAGGGGAATAGAACCCCTTCAGGAGTTTACTACTGTGCCCCCCAACGCCTTCTCGATGGCGGGGAGAAGCTCCTCCTGACTGACAGGCTTGTTGACCACCGCGGCGGCCCCCAGTTCCAGGCACCGTCGGCGGACACTTTCCTGGATGTTGGCCGTGATGATTATCACGGGGATAGCGGCGCCCTGCTCTCGCAGTGTTTCCAGCAGCTCCAGGCCGCCCAGCTCGGGCATCAGGAGATCGGTCAGGATACAGTCGGGCTTGCTGGCGGCGGCTTTCTCCAGCCCGGCCCGGCCGTTTTCGGCCTCTTCGGTCTCATGGCTGGCCTGACGCACCAGGCTCCGGATAGCGCGGCGCTGGAAGGATGAATCGTCTACGATGAGAATCAGGGCCATAGGTTCGCATCAGCCGCGTTCGTCAGGCGGCCCCTCCGGTGCGGTCGCCGCTGGGCCTTGATGTCCGCCAGAACCTGTTTGATACATTCATAATCGGGCGGCTTGCTCAGGATCTCGGCGAAGCCCAGGTCACGGGCGTCTTTGAGCCGGCCGACGTCCTCGGCCGCCGTCATCAGGAGGAATGGTACCGTTGGCTGATGGCCCGCTTTCAGGGAGCGCCGCAGGTACTGGCGGTAGACCTCCACGCCGTCAATGTCGGGCATGATGAGGTCACAGATCACGGCCTCGATATCCCGGTGATCGGCCAATCGCTGGAGGGCTTCCGCACCGAAGGATGCCGTGACAACGGTATGGCCGTCAGCCTGTAGCAGGCGCTCCATCATTAGGCGATTAATGGCCGCATCATCAACAACCAGTACTTTCATTCTTTGTACTACCGTATCATTTCCTTGTCGGTATGTAAAGTTGGCGCCTATGCCGGCGGATTATCCTTCAGTCTGCTCAGGGCCTGGAGCGCTTCCTGGAGCTCACCCTCCAGGGCGGCCAGCTTATCAACGGCTTCCGTCAGGCTGCCTTCCCGACCGATGAATTCCAGCTCTCTGGCAAATTGCACCACACCATGAGCGCCAAAGTTACTGGCAGTCCCCTTAAGAGTATGAGCTGTTTTTTCAAGGCGCTGGGCATCACCGGCCGCCAGGGCTGCTTTAATATCCTCCAGCATACCGGGGCCCATATCAATGAACATGCCCGCCACTTCCTGGAGCAGCTCACGGTCGCCGCCGATATTCTTCATCAGGTCATCCAGGTTGATGACCTCTTTAGGCACACTTTGATCTTCCATGGTTATCCTTCAGTTTTCAGCTCCCTGATCAATTACCATCTGCAGGACCTTATGAAGCGCTTCTATCTGGATCGGCTTGCCGACGTATTCGTCCATGCCCGCCGCCAGGCAGCGCTCCCGGTCCCCCTTAAGGGCGTGGGCCGTCATGGCGATGATGGGGATGTGTCCGCCCGTTTCCCGCTCCTGTTCTCGAATAGCCATGGTGGTCTCGAAGCCGTCCATTTTGGGCATCTGGATGTCCATGAGCACCAGGTCGAAATCCTTCCCTGCCAGGGCGGCCAGGGCTTCCTCGCCGTCATCGGCCACGGTCACGCTGTGCCCCATCTTCTCCAGTATACGCACCGCCAGCTTCTGGTTCACCGGGTTGTCCTCGGCCAGGAGGATATGAAGGCGGCGCACAGGCCCTTCCTGCGCGAAGACTGATGATGGCTTGGCTTCAGTGTCCATCGCCAGATCTGCGTGTCCCTCGGCCAGGGCATCGGACACGATCCCGGTTTTCATCAGGGCGTCGAGGAGATCCGACTGGTTGACCGGCTTGACGATGCTGTTTCGAATACCCAGCTTCCGGCAATGCTCCAGACTGTTCTTCAAGCCCAGAGAGTCGAGCATCATGATAATGTGGTCCGCCAGGCCGGGCTCCCGCTGGATAGCGGCTGCCACGTCAAAGCCATCCACGTCCGGCATGTTGGCATCCAGGATGACCAGGGAGAAAGGCTGGCCTTTATCACTGGCCTGCTTCAGGGCTTTGATGGCAGCGTCCCCGTCCCCGGCGGTAGTAGGGCTGGTTCCCCAATGGCTGAGCATCGCTTCCAGGATCGACCGGCTGGTCTCACTGTCATCGACGATCAGCACCGGCAGCCCATTGAGTATCTCCGTGACAGCGGTCGGAGTCCCCTCGGCCTGCAAGCCGAAGCGGGCGGTGAAATGGAAGGTGCTGCCCTGGCCTGCCTCGCTTTCCAACCAGATGCGGCCGCCCATCAGACCAACCAGCTGGCTGGAGATGGCCAGCCCGAGGCCGGTGCCGCCGTACGTGCGGGTGGTGGAGCTGTCGGCCTGGGTGAAGGCTTCAAAGATGCGGCCGATCTTCTCCTCCGAGATACCGATTCCTGTGTCGCTCACCGCGAAGTGCAGCGTGACCTCATCGTCGCCGGAAGACTCTTCCTCAACGTCCACTACTACTTCACCCTCTTCGGTGAACTTGATGGCGTTGCCCACCAGGTTGACCACCACCTGGCGCAGGCGGCCCGGATCGCCCACCAGGGCTGCCGGTGTTTCCGGGGGGATGCGCAGGGCCAGTTCCAGGTCCTTCTCGCCGGCCCGCACGGCCAGGCTCTTGAGGGCTCCGCCCAGTACGCCCCGGAGCCGGAAATCGGTCTGCTCCAGCGCAAGCTTGCCCGCTTCGACCTTGGAGAAGTCGAGGATGTCATTAAGCAGGCCCAGCAGGGAGTCGGCCGAGGCGGCGACGGCGTTGAGGTATTCCTGCTGCTCGTTGGTCAGGTTGGTGTCAAGGGCCAGCTGGGTCATGCCGATGATGCCGTTCATGGGGGTGCGGATCTCGTGGCTCATGTTGGCCAGGAACTCGCTCTTGGCCCGGCTGGCTTCCTCGGCGGCTTCCTTGGCCCGGCGCAGTTCTTCCTCGGCCCGCTTGCGCTCGGTGATGTCAGTGTTGATAATGCCAAGACCGTCACCTACTTTGAAAGCCTTTACAGATAAGTGCGTATCGGCAAACTTTGGACCGGGGATCATGTCTTCAACAAAGAAAGGTTCGCCTGTCTTTATAACTTTCAGGTACTCGTCGTATCGGCCCGATTTCTTGAGGGTCGGGTTCAGATCGGTTACGTTCTGCCCGATTAAATCCTCCCTTTTGGTCCCGGCTGGAAATAGCTTCATGGTAGCATTGTTGATCTCAACCAGGTTGAGTTCAGCGTCGAAAAGGGTAAAACCGTCAGTTGCCGATTCCATAAAGCGGCTCAGTCTTTCCTCGCTCTCCCGCAGTTCTTCCTCGGCCTGCTTGCGCTCGGTGATGTCCACGAAGGTTTCCAGCAGGATCTCCTCCCCGTCGAGAACCATCGGCAGGGCCGTTTTCATGACGGGAATCTGTTCGCCGCTGGAATGAAGGACTACCCTTTCGGAATTATCAATGGTGTTGCCAAGGTCCCATACCGGGCATTGCCCCTCCTGAGCGGGGCACATGTTCTGGTGGCATATTTTCCCGACCACATCCTTTTCCATAGCTCCCATCATCAATAGCGCGGTTTCATTGATCCTGCGGATCTTTTTGTCCCGCCCTACAACCATCACACCAATAGGCATTCCCCGCAGAATGGTTTCCGTCGTTTCGAGCGCCTTCTTCAGCGCCTCTTCCACTGCCTTGCGTTCGGTGATGTCGCGCACGATGCTTTGGACCCCGGTCACCTGGTCGTCCTCGGTGAGGAGCGCCACCTTCTGCTCGACCCACTTTTCCTCTCCGGCCTGCGTGGTAATGGGGAATTCCAGGGTTGTATCATGCACGCCCTCTTCGAGTTGCTGCCTGTAGAATAACTGAACGCGCTCCCGCCACTCCGGTGTAACCAATTCCGTGAAGTGTATCCCGATGAGCTTATCTTCCGGGTAGCCGGTCAACTTGAGGCCGGGCTGATTGACGTAGGTGAAGCGGCCTTCGAGGTCGGCGGTGTATACGATGTCGCTGGCTTCCTCGACGATTTGCCGGTAGCGTCGTTCACTCTCCTCGAGTTGTCGGGTGATGGGGTTGGTGACGCGCAGGAACGCAACACTACCCAGCCCGATGATCAGCAAGGCCACGCCTAAAGCCAGCGCTCCGGTGCGGATAAATGGCGCCCGGACCTCGGCGAGATCAATTTTGGCTACCAGGCCCACTTTGAGTTCGGGGATGGGTTCATAGGCTGCCAGTACCTCATGCCCGGCGTAATCGAGTCCGATGACCGTCCCGGACATGCCCGACAGGGCACGCCGCATCGGCTCGGCCAGGTCCGAATCCATGGCCACCGGCTTGGGGATTGTGTGCCTGGCATAGTCCTGGCGATGACTTTCCAGGATAAAGACGATCTGGTCGCCCCGCCGTTCGCCGAGGATAAACTCCCCGGTCTTGCCAAAACCTTGAAGTTCTTCATTGGCGTCAATGACCTGGCTCAGTGTCGCCATTCGAGCGCCCTCGGGGTGATCTTCTTTGCTGTAGAGAACGTCAAATCGGGCTATGGCCTGGATCAACCGAGCCTGGCTTTGAACCATCTCCACCAGACGGGTTCGCTGCTGCTCAAGTGTTGTGCGGTAAGGCAGAAACAGAGCCGTCCCGCCTACAGCCATAGACACTGCGGCCATGATCAGGAGCAGCGAGAAAACCTTTTTGCGGTTGCTTGCCCGTGCCATCGCAGTCTCGGTTTTTTTATTGCTCACCATTATGACTTACACCTCTCATTTAATGTCTGGTAGAATTCAGTTGCATTCGCGGCAGCTCTCACGGATTAAACAGGGGTGACAGGGGGGATGATGAAGGTTTGCGACATAATCGGGCTTACTGAATGTACAATAATATCTTCCAACCAGTTCGTATCATCATGCCGCCGTCTATCTCAAGCCCGGCAGCTAACCAATCAGCGGCTCCGAAGGTACACAGGGGCGATTCGCTCCGCTGATCCAGGGAGACTGAAGGCCTGTATCACATAAAGTTACATCGATATTGTAGTAAAATCCAATACGTCCGCTGAACGGTGCGACAGCGGCAGTAAGGGTTTGCGATGGCTTCAGAAAGGGATATTCCGATCCTTGTCCCTTCGCCGACGGCGGGCGCGGATGATGCGGAAGACGACGGCGGCTGCCAGTATACCCATTGCATAGAAGAGCGCTATCTTGATAGACATATCGTGGGGGTCCATAGTGTCTAAGCATACGAATAACAGCGCGCCGGGTCAACCTTTCTTATCCGGGTTCGCCGACACATGGCTGCCGTAGGGGTTGATTCTTCTCCCGGACGGTGATAAAATCGCGGGCCGGATATAGTCCACCCCGGTGGAAAGCAATTAGTAAAACGTTACCTTACACAGGAGCGACCCATGCGAAAGACCACGCTTCTCCTTCTGCTGCTGATACCCGCCCTGGCTTGCGCTCAGATCGAGCTGGGCCCCTTCGTTTTCCTGGATGGCAGCAAAGCCTCCCATGTTACTTGCAACCTGGGCCTCGGCTCCGGTGCTTTCGCGGTGGGGTTAGCCCGGGAGGCGCCCGCGCCCAAGGTTCTGGAGTTCATGAATTTTATTCCCGGCTATGCCATGAAATATACCGTCGCCTATAGCGGTGATCTGTATATTCATGCGTCTCTGATCACCCGGGCCCGGTATCAACCCCGGCGGAAAATGATAGGCGTTTTCGGTATCGGTATCGGGACGAAGTTGTTCGGCGTGGAGCCCAGGGTCTACCCGAACCTGGTGCTGGGAGTGGACTACCTGCTCAGCGACAAGTACGTTCTGACGGCGGCCCTGGAAAGCGAGGGCCTGCTCACCATCGGCTTCGGGATGCATAAAGGCTACGGCTGGTGATTTGCCTTTTCGCCCCGCTTATCCTTCCTGGTCAGTAGTCCTCCCGATCTGGCCCTGGGTCATTAAACGATAATTCCGGTAGCGCACCGAAAAGAGCGTGAAGGCGCCAACTGTCAGCAATAACAGCAGGTCCAGCCGTAGCGGGCCAATCATTAATCGAGTTATTTTCACGGCTGGGTTCCTTTACAATAATGGCTACCAGGCAGTGGTTAATCCTGCTTTGCCCTTGCAGGATCGGTTGACTATTCCCACACCGGCTCCACAATCTTGCCCATGAACAGCAGCGCGCCCGAGGTGCGTTCCCGGATGACGAAGATGAAGGGGCGGTCGATGCGCATCGAGGGTGGAGCAGACACTACTTTGACGGATACCGAGGTAACCGCTGCGGCCTCGGTGGAATTGTGTTTGATCTCGCAAACCATATACAAAGGTTTCACATATTAAGCATAATTTTTATGATATTACTTCCCCCTCCGACGGCAAAACCTACAGCGTTGTTCGGGAAGTGGATGGCAAGAAGTATTGCATCCGCAAATCTGGTATTACTTTCCCAGCTCCTACAGCCATCGCTGGTTACATGCAGGGCACCATAATTGTGACCAAAATCGCCCCCGCTCCATTCGCCACGGCCAACAGCAAAACCTCGAGATGGGTCCAAGAAATGGAGTGAGAAAATCTCTTTCAGGCTGTCATCAGGGCTGAACCAGCTCTTGCCACCATTTGTGGTTTTAATGATTTTTCCCTGGCCCGCGCCGTAACCCACGTTCTCATTTGGAAAATGTAGAGTGTATATATGGATATCTGTGCCCGTAATCACCCGGGACCACGTTTCACCACTATCAACAGTTCTCAATATGGTACCCCTTATGCCAGACACATAGCCATTGTTTTCGTTCACAAACCAGACTGAACGGAAGTTTTCACCTTCAAACTCTTCTGCTACCCAAGTTTCGCCACCATCAGAGGTGCTTACAATAAAACCAAAACCTACTGCAAATCCCCTCATTTCGTCCAGAAAGTACAGGTCTGACAGTTCAACACTCGTAGGGGTACTCTGTTTGATCCATATGGTACCGCCATCAGTCGTTTTTAAGATCACACTTTCTGCTCCTCCACATTGGTCCCCACTGCATCCTCCGGCTGCAAACCCTATATGCTCGTTGATAAAGTATAGCGAATGCAACTGCTTCGTGGTTCCAGAACTCTGTAATGTCCAGCTAACTCCCCCATCTGTTGTTTTTATGATACGACCGCTATAGCTCGCAACATATCCGGTATGGCTATCAACAAAAAACACAGCCCTATTATTTGAAGATAGGTCTTGGTGCAGAACCTCTATATCGAACGATAATTCATCAAGTGAAACAGGTGCGTCGCACTGATTCACCAAACCGGGAATGATAATCACAAGTGCTATGAAGACTTGTCGCCAGATAGTCTGCTTTACAGGAATAGATCTAGTCATGGTTGACTCCGATTTACATGTCAAGGTGAGCCTATAATGATATCTTCATGTTGTCAAGAACATTTGTCAGAGTACAGTCCCCAATTTCGCTCAATCCCTGCCTTCATCTTTAGCTAGAGTTCTATGAGTTATCGTTAGGGCAGTTTCCAGCGCCTAATCAACGTCTACCCTTCATCCCACACCGGCTCCACGATCTTACCCATGAACAGCAATGCGCCCGAGGTCCGCTCCCGGATGACGAATACGAAGGGGCGATCAACCCGCATAATAATGCTGCTGGGACCGATGGAGGTGAAGCCCATCTCAACCGAGGTGACCGCCGCCGCTTCCGTCCCCTCTTCATCCACCTGCACGAAGGTCTTATGCTTGACCTTGTCGATAAACAGATTGCCGGGATACGCGCCGCTTTCGACCAGCATCCGGCTGAAGTTTGCCTGACCCCCATCAAAGGCAACCGCCATACCCAGCGCCTTGAGCACGTCATTCATCTTGAGATCGTACTCCAGCTTGAATTTGGGCAGTTCCAGCGCCACCGCATGCGTATCCAGATCACCGATCCATGAGGCCCAGTTATCCGCCGTCAGATGGGCTGCGAGCGTATCCACGTGAACATCACTCTTTGGCAGGAGTACGGCCATGCTGAACAGCCCATCGCCATAGGGCAGGTCAACGGCCTGGAACTGTTCTGTCTCCTGGTACAGCAAATCCGCCTCCTGGCTCATCATGCTGCACGGCGCCTTTGATCCATCCAACCGCGTGAACTCATCATCCTTCGTATCCTCTGGATCAAACTCATAGGTCCAGGTACCTTTGAAGTACAGAGCATTGATCAGGAACATGGCCGTAAAGGAATCAATAGGCTTGTCTACAATCTCCTTGATCTTGCCCTGGGTATTCTCGTCCACCCAGGCATTGATGGTGTCAGCAGCCGCGGACTTGCTGAAGTCAAGGCCCCTGACCACAGCGTCAAAATAATCCCGGCACCGTTGCAGGAAGTCATCGTTAAAGGTCCATATATCCCGGTACCAGATGGAATTGGCAATGTCGAACTGCACCTGGGGATCGGCCCCGGTCAGGAGCTCGATCAAACTCTGGTAGGCCGCGTTACTCTCCGCTTCGGTCAGGCTGGCCAGCTCCAGCGTGGCCCGCATGGAGTCCAGCGTGGCCTCTGCCGCGCCGTTGGCCGTCATCCCCAGGGCCATGGAGACGCTCAGGGGCGAAATGAAGATGTTGCTGTCCGGTTGCTGGCGCACCACCTCGCGGAAGAGCTTCAGGCCGAACCGGTCGGACGACTGGGCCAGCTCGATTTCCTCGGGGGTCAGATCACGAGGCAGGGTGCTGTAATCGGGTTCGGTGGGGCCGGAGCAGCTGAAGAGCAGCCCCAGGGCCACCACGTATAAGGTACGGTATCGCATAATCATATTCCTTTATAATACATGCTGGCGTTGTGCTTATAATGACCACACTAAGGTAAGTTGGTGAAGCACTACCGGCAAGTTCTGGAAGTTCATCCCTGTAGGCGGCACCAGGATGTCACCGGCGGCGTCCATTCGCATGCCTGTGAACTCCAGCCATGGCGATCCCCAGCCCCACCACCAGTTGTTGTCCCGGTAGGGGATGCCCATCCCCAAGCTCATCTGGGCGTGGTAGATCCATTCCAAGGGGCCGTGCGTCACGATCGCGCCTATGGTGTAGGTCGGCTCTTTCCACCACCTCTGGGGGCTGAGAGACTCCTCTTCACCGGTCACTTCGTCCTTATGGTAGAAGTCCATACTATAGTGCCGGCTGTTGAGACCTCCCTGGAGGCGCAGCTGCTCGCGGACCCGAAATTCAATACCCAGGCGCACGACGGTGTTGACGAAAAAGTAGTCGTTCCGGAACAGGGGGTCGCCCGCTGCGATCACGTGCCCATCATCGGCGGTTACCGGGGCCGTGGTGTCACCCCAGGTGCGGCTGTCGATCACTTCCAGGGCCAGGTCCAAGGCCGTTGTCAGGCGCTCATACTGATGGCTGAAGCCCAGCCCCAACCGCCCGGCCTTGGTGATGCCCGGATCGCGGGGGATGCTGATCTCCGGCGCGGGATAGTCAGGAATCTTGGGATGGGTCTTCCACTGGCCAGTGAGTTCCAGGCCCGCCTGAAGGTTGTCGGGTAGGGACCGCCGCCAGTGCAGCTGCATCAACCAACTCTGTTCCTCATCCTTGTTTTGCACGTTCTCCTGCCAGTCGTAGATGGCCTCCTGATCCATATGGTAGCGCTTGTGCAGCAGCAACGCGTCGAAGCGGCCATCATCGGGACGCAGGGCGGACAGTCCGATTCGGTAATGCGCCAGGTAACCCGATTGTTTCATTCCCTGGGCGCCAGGGTAAAGCAGTGGTATTCCATCCACACCCCTAATCAATACGGCGTCTACACCCGCTCCGAGAGCCAGTCGCCCGCCGGGAAGCCGCAGGGCAGCCATGCCGGACAGGGGCAGATTGGTGGCGCTGACGCGCATGGGTTCGTTCCAGTCGTTAGTGGTGGTATCCCAGAATGTCCGGGTGTGTGACGCGTGGCGGAGCTGCTCCACCGACAGTGCCAACCCGAATGACAAACGCCCGCCTTCCCGTCCGTCAATATGGCGGATCGTGCCGACCGGCAGCGCCTGTACCAGGCTGCCTCGAGGCTGCGATGTCCAGAAAGGGAGCACTCGTAGTACCTGCCACCCATCGCCGGAAAATTCCGACCAGGTGTTCCGGTAGGGGGCCAGAAAGAGGATATTCCGGTCCAGCATGGTAACAAGGGCTGGGTTGTAAAACCCGTCCGCCAGCTCGTCATCCAGGGCGATGGAAGCGCCGCCCATGCCCAGGCGGTAGCTCGGCGCTACGGCGAACTGACTTGCCGCGATCAGGGGTATCGTTCTGACACTGATGATTTGACCCTGCAACAGGGTGACGTTAGCACACAGGGCCAGCAGCGAGGTGAATAAAAAACGTCGCATTATGGGCCTCCTTTATTTTGATCCCACGCCAACTATATTGCAAATGACATGCCGCCGGAATTTTGCCGGGAAGGTGTCATGATAGCGGAATAGTAAGGAGGGACCCGTAAGGGATGGGTCAGACACAAAATAACGGCACGAAAAAAAGAAACCGGTCTGGTTTGCCGGCCATCAAAAAAGGGCAATGACCCTCGGAAAGCTGATAGTTTTATCAGAAAGCTGATGGTTGGATACGGAAAAGGGCCGCGGGATGGAATAGCAGGTAACTCGATCGGTTGGCCAGCTTTGGATTACGGCTCGTATTTGATGCCAAACTCGATCAATGTCTTATCATAATACCGTTGGTTGAAAATGGTCTCGTTCTTCAAGATGCTGATCTGTACGTAGCCGATGCTGCTGCCGCTCAGGGCACGTTCCAGGCGAATATGAGTCAGATTCTGGACCCGCTCTTCCGGATCCCGATACTCGCTTATCCCCCCAAGTGCTGGATATTGGTATTCCTTATCCACGCGCCGGAATACAACATGGTAAAACGTCGATGGACCCAGTTGACCAGAAAGGTAGGCATAATAACTGATAAAATTAAATTCACCAATCACACTATTCGATTTAACATCTCCAATCCCGACCTGTAGTCCTATGATTTTTTTCTTCCCCAAATATCGCAAGTGCAGCTGTCCCTGAACGCCACTATCATTTTGGGGATATTCCAAGCGAACCAGTATTGTATCATCTCCTACATCAACCGCATTGAAGTCTTTATGAACGATATTGCTGCGAGTAATAGTACTTTCAAGAAATATTTTTGAATTGATGTTGTATCTTCCCCTGAATTCAAAATTATCTTCACCGAACCTGAATCTATCTTTCGCCTCAAGCGTGTTTTCTCGATGTCGATAACCTAACCATCCAGAACATCCAGGAATTGGAGAGAACTGTAGAAAAGTGTTGTATTCGTTCCAAAAGTAAGAGCCGGTATGGTTGTAAAACGATTTCTGAAAATGACTCAGTTGCCCCAGAATATTGATGGATTTAAATAACGCATATCGAAAATCCAGGTCGGCATTAACGATAAGTTTCGACTCTCCCAGAAAAATGGCATCCAGGTTAGCTTGGGTTAGTATCTCACCATGAATATTTAATCGTGGGCGGGAATATTCATGACCCAAACGCCCGCGCATCGTGAGTCCAAATGTAGGATTGGGAACAGTAAGGGACTCACGCACATTGGAGTCATAATAGGTTGAAAATTGAAGTTGGCCGTCAACCGCTTTCAGGGTAGAATAGCTGCCGCAGAAAACCAGTAAGAGCAGCGGTAAAGTTCCGGACCGGAGCTTAATGCGGCAGTTCGGTATCAATCTGTCTGAGGAGGTCCTGGTACTGATGGCGTTTGTTCCTCAGCCGATTGATCGTTTCATCGATCGGATTGAGGCTCAACTGAATACTTGTTTCTCTGGAAACAATCGGATTCTGGACTGTGGGAGGGGCAAGATCAGGCATACTTTCATCTGACCAATTT
>SDBU01003218.1_pt1 | contig 20968 bp, 13 predicted proteins | sample 2277071 | NCBI WGS metagenome assembly SDBU01 (sample SAMN10397929, study PRJNA504765) | marine sediment metagenome | isolation source: marine sediment core GS08_GC12, 126 cmbsf | place: Arctic Ocean: Gakkel Ridge, Loki's castle | collected 2008
GGATGGCAAAGTTCCTGCCCTCAGTGGTGATGGTAGGTTTCTTAGCGAAGGCAAACTCCTCCGCGCGTGTGGTAGAAGTGAGTAAAATCCCCTCGTGCAAGGGCGCCTGCGGGCCTGGCTGCACCTCGCCAGCATTGGCATCCGCCATCAGTGTCAGGACAAGAAGAAACTCCAATGTGCGCTTCCGCAGCAGCCCTAAGACATTCATGCTCATTGACATTCCCACTGCGAAAGACCTGAGCAGACAGACAAACCAATATTCCTCGGACAGCTTTCGCCTGCCGATAGCTTAGAATAATCCTTCCTATCAATAGTATACTGGTTTCAAAGCCTGTCAAGGCTTGAATTGTTGAGCTCCCCTCGCGGTAAAGCACACTCAGCGCGGCGCCCGTCAGCAGTCTTCAAGACCCCGATTTTTCTCTTCTGTGTGAAAACGGATCTGCATGATTTAACTCAATGGGGGGGGGTACTCTGCACAGGGGCACAAACCAGCGACCAATTGTACGTCCAGGAAACAGTGCAGGAGCGGGCGCTGCCTGGGCTAGGACTGCTGATGCCCCGAAAGCACTTTTCAGGTCACACTTTGAGGGCAGGGGTTTCGTATTTCGATACCTCCTTCGGGGTGGAAAACTCATGCGGCCTGTCGCAGTGCATCCACTTCCCGTAGCCATGGGACAATGCGGTTCCAACTTTCAATCATTAGGGCTACCACTGCAACTCACAGATGCCAAAGGTATTACGGCAAGTATTCTTATCCCACCTCGAAGCCATAAACCCCTTGCGTTGGAGATTCGTTGAAGATTTTCTTGGGACGCAAGATCTGCTGCACCACCAGCAGTGGGTCTTGCTCCACTGTCGTGCGAACCCTTCTAGAACATTATCTGGCAAGCCCGCCGAGCCTTTCTAGCCTTGAATAATGAGCTTCATTTTTTGTGGGTGGCTGAGACCAGGTAGTTGAGAAACGGGCACTTCAAGAAAAGAGACCAGTTCCTCCCTTTCGAGCTTTTCCACTAGCTTGCGCAAGGAGTGTGCACCGCGCGGTTCGGTCGGGGTTATTGTGGTCCTCGAGAACCTTGAGTGCTCCGACATACATGTTTGCTAGAGCTGCAGAACGGCTAGACAAAGCGCCCCAAACGCGCTTTTGCTTCTCAATAAGCTCCAGGCCCGGTGCCTCAGGTATTTCGGGTACTTCAGGTAAAGAGATGGTCATTCTCCCCGCTTCTTCTCGGTCGCTATGAACGTGCTCCCTACACAGCACTCCTGTCCTTCAAGATGACGAGCGCCCGGGAAGAACCGCTTATCCTGAGCAGAGGTAGTCGAAACAGATCAGTTGCAGGTCATCCCTTTGTAGCCTTACCGCGCGGGCCCCTTTGCACTTCGTTACCGTAATTCAGCGCCATAGCGCCGATGGTATCAACGAAACCTTTGGCATTTGAATCTTGCTGAAATGCACCATAAGAGTCGCGGAGCTTGCTCAACTGCGTAAACATCATTGGCATGTTAACGTATCGGATTGCATCAAGTACCTGTTTTCGTGCCACATCAGGATGATTCAAGTATTGCTGTAAAGCAGTCGCCACGGTTTGCTGCAGAGGGTCAACCGTGGCGGGAGCGGTTTCAAGACCCACCTGTTCGTGCAATTCCTCAAGTTGCTCTGTCCCCTCGGCCTCAACTAAGTTCCTGCTCTGATGGAGCAAGAACTCGTTGCTCACAACCACCCCGCATATTACTTTTTCCTCCTCGCGGAAATATTGTCCCCACGACCTTAATTCCCCTGAATCGTTACTGTGGTTTTCCTGTTAACGCCTTGAACTTCGGCAAGTTCGATTCGACCGCGCTCATCGCGGTCAGTCGCGCCGCCACCTCAGCGGCGGCAGTGTACAATTTCTCCGAGCGCTGCTGCCAACCGGAACCGGCAAACCAGTGGGGACCCAGTTGGCCGCCGGGCAGGGGTAGCCGCACATACATCAGACCCGGCTGGCCCCAGAGATTGCAGCGCGTGCGTTCATCCAGCAGCGCCTGGCAGCGTCGGGCCAGTTTCTCACCCAGCATAGCCTTCGCCTCCTCGTCCAGCAGCGCCTTCTCAATGAAGATGCGTGCCTCACACTCCTGGAGGGCCTCCCGCAGCATCTCGAACCGCACTGTTGAAACTGCCCCCTTCGGTCCGGGCTCCAGCCATTGGGAGTTCGGGTAGAGTCGCAGGTTAACCCAGTGGTTCAGTCCAAAACGACCGATGATGGTTCGCATGTGGGTCTCCCCACGAGCATCTCTCAAAGGAACAGGCCAGAAGTCGGCGCACAACCGGCCCATGCCGCGCTGTTTGCCCTGGATGTTGGATTCGGGCAGCAGTCGAAACATGGCCAGCGCGTTCTGCGCTGTGTAATCGCGGCAAGCCTGTATCACCGGTGCTTCCACCTTCCATCCGTAGGTGCGTTCGATGTCCGGGTCCACGCCAAAGGACATCCCATAAACCTTGCCAGCGAAGCCGCAGGGGACACCATGGAGGTCCAGGTAAAGTCCGTGGCTGTGACTGGCCCAGGGGGTGCCAGGAAGCAACTGCTTCCAGGTCTCTACTACGTCCTTGGTCGGACGTTTGTCGCCTGACAGGGCAAGTATCAACGCACTCTCCATACCCCGCTTCCTCGTGATTGCCGTAAGCCCAGCCGCGAACGGTTTGAAGAATTCGATGATTTGAGGGTCCTCATAAAGAGGCCCTTCCATCAATTCGACCTCGCCGGTGGCGGGGTCCAGGCGGCTTACCATCACCTTCCTGGCCGGAATGTCCAACTTGCTCCCCCGGCGGTCGCCGCCGCAGTAAATGTCCCATACGTGCAGGCAGAGCCAGCGGGGCCTGAAATTATGCTTTTCCGCCTCCTCCAGGTACTTCTCCAGATGGGTGAAGTCACAGGTGTAACTGCCATCCGGTTGGCGAACCCAGCGCACCAGCGACTCTTCGTTGCCGAAGTGTGTCTTTGAGATAACCGGGATGTAGAGGGTCTTGTTACCGAGCTGGGCCAGGAACTTGAAGCTCCGGCCCAGGAGTTCAAAATGCCTGTCTGACCACAGGGGCACGCCATAGCGCAGCGCCACGGATTCAGGGGATTGAATCATATCGACAAAGACCTGGAAGTCCACGGGGTCAGGCAGTTTGAAGCCTGCGACCACGAGATGCACGGGCACCGCAAGGGGTTTTTGGCCTTGCGCCCGGATGGTGAGCGTTCCCTGGTAATCTCCCGTGGACGCGTCCCCGGGGACGCGCACCGTCACCCATACGGGCTGGACGGCACCTGCCAGGTACCTCGTCTTGAACCGTCTCTCATGCCCTTCATGGCGCAGAGGGACGGTAGGCTGGGGCATTTCGGCCAGGGTGTCCAGTCGGCTGACGGTGATGCCCGGATAGATGGGAATGCTGCTGGGGCCGCCGGCGCTGTTCACGCCCCTTTCCACACCAGCTTCGAATTGCCCGAAGGGAAGCGCATAGCGGACCTGCGTTAGGGCGGCGGGAATGACCCCATTGCGCTCGCTGCGTTTCAGGTCGCTCATCTCGGCTTGGAGACTCTTTATCATCTTGTCTGAAGAAATCACCACCTGCCCGGAGAAGACGCCGCCCCGACTCCCCACGAGCCGGATGGGACGCAAAGCATCATTCGGCTCGCCATAGTCCACGTCGAAGACTGCCTGCATGGGGTTAGCATTCCACACCTGAAATCCGCTGGGCCTGGCGACGTTGGGCACAACCCCCCGGCTGCCCGTGGTCTTCAGTTCTATGCCTGAAAGTCCCACTGTGGCCCAGGGCTCCTTGACATCCCGCCGTCGCGCAGAGCGGTGCACCTCGATGGCGAGGACGTTGGTGCCTTTTCGCAAGAACTTGACGGGAAGGGGGACCGCTTCCAGCTTGCGAATGCGCGCCAGCAACTGCTCTTTGAACACATCAAAGTTCTTCTTGTAGGCAAACATAGCCCAAGTGCCTATCTTCCCGCCAGGCCAGTTATAGACTTCGGGTGGATAGTCGGCCGCCACCGTATCTAACCTGATCCTGGACGGGGCTAAGTGCCCCCGCGCCACCTCTTTGCCGTTGAGATAGACCACAATGCCTCCCCGATACCTGGCCGAGAAGGTGAGGTCCTTGACTTGAGTTGGGTCGGTCACGGCAAACTTTCCGCGCACACAGATGAGGCTGAGGTCCCGCGGGATGCCGTAGCCATAACAGCGGGGGTCCGGACCTCTTTGGCCACTGCCAAGTTCGTCCCGGCCGCTGTAGAAGGGCCCCGGGTCACGCCACCAGTGGCCGTCGTCGAAGTCGGGGTCGGCCCAGTTGGCAGGTGGGAAGGGAGAGTGTGGCTGATGGGGAGGCAGGTACTTCTCAGCTCTTCTGGCTTCAGGGTCCGGCCTGGCATCCATGGCCGTGCCGAACACTTCCGGTCGCAGGCTCACGTGGATGCGCCAGTAGCTCTGCGTGTTGAGGATGACGGTCTCTTGAGTGCCGGGAGACTCGCCTGCCTCCGCGCTAGAGGAAAGAAAGGCACACAAAAGCATCACCAGACAGGCGGGAACAAACATCGCACGACGCATCTTCATTTCTTCCCTTCATTCCTCTTAATTGATGAAGCGCCTCAGCTACCTCTGCCACCGTGGCGTATAGCTTCCTGGATTCCCCGTGCCAATCGGAACTCACCAGCCAATCGCCACCGACGGACCGGGGTGGGCGGTCATAGAAGTACTTGACCCGGGTCGGCCTCTTGCTCGTGTGATAGCCCTGACAGGCCCACATGGTCCACCGGGCGCGGCGGTGCCCTGGGCTGCGTTCCGAACTACGGGGTAGTTGCTGCAGCCCGCGTGGCAGCCGACCTGGCCAGACGCTCCAGGCGCTTGCTCACGAACTTGTCCTTCTGCTTGGACGCCCCCTCCGCCAAGACTTGGGCTACCTGATTCTGCGGAAGGACCTGCGCCATTTCACGAACGTCATAGACCAGGTCGTCATAATAGCCCCAGTACTTGCCCGCAAAGAGCGACCTGAAGTCGCGAGGCGAGAGTGCCCAGGCTGCCACCCAGGCTTCGCTGGCATCCTCGCTGGCCAGCATCGGCGCTGCTCGCAGCACTTCCGGGCTTCGCAGCTCGACCAGCGCAATCACCGCACGACAGCGGGTGGCCTTGTCCGGGGAATCGAGCAGTTTCGCAATCACCTTGTCCGCACCTCGCTCTCCCAGAAGCCCCAGCGCCCACGCCGCTTCGCGCTGCACCGCCGGGTCACGCTCCTGTTTGATGACGTTCACCAGGTCACCCGAAGCCCCCTTTGCTCCCAACAGGCCCAGCGCCCGCGCTGCCTCCGCGCGAGCCACAGCCGGGAACTGCTCGTTGCCCAGAACCTGGCGCAGCAGCGCCACCACCTGGTCGGCTTGCATCAAAGCCATCACCCGCGCACACGCCGCCGCCCGCTCGGGCAGCATCAGTCCTGCCGTCAGGCATTCCTGTCCCCGGCGCCCGGAGGCACCCAGGACTTCCGCTGCTATCTGCCTTACATCAGCGTCGGCATCGTCCAGAAAAGGCTCCACGGCCTCGACGTCCAGTTCGCCTCTATCCCGACCGTGGCGCGCGTCACGGGCAATGCGGCTGAGGCAGCCCTCGAGGCGCTGACGGTATTCACCGTCGGCCTCGGTCATGGCCGAGAGCAACTCTGCCGCCGCAGGCATCCCTGCGCCCACCAGTTCCTCCCGCGCCGGCAGCCAGACCTCCCACTTTGCGTGGGCCAGCCCTTTGAGGGCCTCGCGCACCGAGACGGGCGGTGCGGGGTCCAAAAGCACCTCCCAGCCCAGAGGATGCTTGACCTCCTCCTCGGTGGGCATGATGAAATCGCCAGCGGTCTTGGCCCTGCCATCCTGGATGGAGGCAGGATTCCAGAAGGGCCCGGCAGAGCGAGGGAACATGCCCACAAACGATGAGGCTCTGCAGCCCCAGGGGCCGCCTGAAAACCCGGTTGCCAGCAACCCCAGCACGTTGGTGCGTTTGGCTTTCTCCCGCACGAACCTCAGCGACCGCGCCCACTCCACGCCATTGGTGCTGGAGCTGGTGCTGGGGTCACACTTGGCATGCACTATCACCCGGAGGCCTGACTTGGACTGCTGGATGGCATAGGTGGTCTTGGGTCGCCAGATGGAGGGCCAGGGCACCAGAATCAAGTCGCTGGGAAAGGTCTTGATGAAGGCGAAGTAGTCCTGTTCGACCTGCTGCACCCTCTTTTCGAATTCCGGACTGGCCGGGCCTTCCTTTGGCATCCAGACGCAGTATTCGAACCAGCCGCCGCCCTCGACATCGAATAGGAAACGCTTTCTCTTCTGGGGACCGAGGAGGCGTCGGTCCTCGGCAGCCAGCTCCTTCGCAGCCAGCTCCTGAGACTTGAGATGCTGTGCTCCGGCGTGTCGGCCGCCCGGAACGGGCCAGTGGTTGTGATTGGTCCCGCTGGTGGGCCCGTAGAGGTAGTCGGTCCACACCATGGTCGAAACGCCTCGGCGGCGCAGGTAGTCGGTGAACTGAATGATAGCCGCCCGCCACTGCTCCTTGTTTCGGCCCAGAGGACCGAAGTCCCCATGCCAATCCTCGTTCATCCCCAGGTGAAAATACCTGGGCAGGAAGACCTCGACCAGTTCGTCGAAAATCTCCTCGGTGGCCCATCTGTAGGTCGGGTCGTCTTCAGACAGAACTGCGTAAGGGTAGCCCAGCTTCTGTCCCAGGCGCTTACCCATGTTCAGATTGGGCACTACCTCCACGCCCCCGGCCCGCACCAGCGCTGTCGCCTGCGCATACGCCTCACGCTCCATCCCCAGCGCCTTGCCGAAGAGCTCCGGATGAGTCCGGAAGCGAAAAGTCGTGGTGTCCAGCTCCCACACTGCCATGTTGTGCCTGGTGAGGGGCGCTAACGCTGCCCCCAGCTTCACCGTATCCAGAGACTCCCAGGCGCCGCGGTAATGCACTCCGTGCGCTGCTCTCAGCGGGGTGTCAGGCCAATCGGTTATGATGACCCCGGGAAGCGGCTTGTGCTGGCCCCATTGGCTCATCTCTTTGACCGTGACCCCACGCCTGCCGAGGGTCTTGCTGGTCGTAAGTGTCTGTGTTCCTTTGGCCATCTGGATGAGGGTGATAGCCCCGTAGGCCAATCCACGGGGAGCGTTCGCTGTCAGAGCCACTCCCCGACGGTCAATGCGAAGGGTGTAGCCCTGGTCGGCTACTGCCGGGGGTATCGGTCGCAGGTCCAGCTCCCTGACCAACCGCTGCCAATCCGGCGGTTGCTTGCTGATGACCAGAATAGCGACACCCGCAGGTCCGGGGGACGCCTCCTTGACCTCCAGATTGACCTCCAGGATGAGCTTGAGCCGATTCTGAAGCCCCCTGGCGATGGCAAGCACTTTGGCGCCGGGAGCCCGGGGCACAAACAGTGTGGCCCCTTCAAGCTCGTAGCTTTCCTCGAGAACCGTCCACATCTGCGGGACGGGGTAAACGGGCGGCGCGGCCTCCGGCTCCTCAGCGAGCACGGACAGCACCGGTATACCCAGCAACAGCGTCAGCGCCAATGCCCACAATTTCCAGGTCCTGCTCGGCACCATCTTGTTCTCTCCTTCCTGACTCATGACCGATAGGCATCAGGTCTACCTTGCTGCACCTGTGCTAATCATAAATTATTCGGTCAAAGCTTTTTCCACCCCTGCCGCCAGAGAGTAGAGGTTCGCGGCGTGCTCCTGCCAACCGGAACTGACGTATAGGAGTCTTTCGTAGGGCCCGGAGCTTGCCAGAATCTGCCTCACGCCACCCGGCTCATAGGAGCAGCGCGACCAGCGCATGTAACGTGTCCGCTCATCGAGGAGCGCCTGACACCTCTCAGTCAACACCTCGCCTAGCTTCACTCTCAGCACCTCGTCCACCAGAGCCTTTTCAACAAAAATTCTTGCCTCACACTCCTGTATCCCTTCCCGCATCATCTCCAGGCGGATGTTGGAGATGGCACCATCCGGGCCCGGGCTCAAGAGCATCGAGCGAGCAAAGCCATAGGTGGCATAGGCTTTCCATTGGGACTTCAGGGTGCCCTTGTAACGTTGGTCCACGGTCTCCTGCCCATTTACCACCGGCCAGTAATCACCGGCCACGAATCCGAAGCCCCGCCTGCCTGCCATCACGTTAAACTCGGCCAGCCCCCGATACATGACCAGTAAGGACTGTGTAGAGAGTCCCCGTGAGAACCGCAGGTCAACCTCGGGTCTGTTCCAGCCGAAGTAGCGCTCTACTGCCGGGTCACAGGCCGCATAGGCTACCGCATGACAGGTGACACCCACCGGTTCACCGTAGAGGTGCCTGAAGCGCTTATGTGCTATGGTCATCCAGCGTGACTGAGGGAGAATCCCTTTCCACATCATCACCGCCACCTTGGGCGCATACATATCCCCGGAGACCCCCAGCACCATTGCCTTGTCCAGGCCGCGCTTCGTCAGCCTCTCCATAAGTTGTCTGGCCAGAGGCCCCCAGAACTCACGGGCGCGAGCATCCTGGTAAGGCGGCCCTTCGTGCTCAGTCACCTTGCCTGTGGTCGGGTCAAGCACGTCGAAGAGGATGCCACTGGTAGGGGCTACCCTGTTGCGTTCGTCATCGAGCAGGTCGAAGCTTCGGGGCACAAACGACCCCCCTAGATACGGGTCCCAGACGATGAAGCACACGATGTCGGGCTTGCCCATATGCTGCTCGGCAACATCCAGGTACTTATCCATAATGCTAAAGTCGTAGCGAAATCCTGCGCCCTCCTGCTTGACCCAGCGCACCATGGCCTCGGTGTTGCCAAAGTAGGTCTTCTTGATGAGGGGGACATAGACGGTCTTGTTGCCCAGTCTCCCCAAAAGTTTGAAGGACTCACGCATGTATTCGAAGTGCTCATCCGACCACAGCGGAACCTGGTATTGCAGCGCCACCGAATCAGGCGATTGGATAACGTCCACGAAAGTGACGTAGTCCCTGGGGTCTGGAAGTGTCCATGCACACACCTTAAGCTCAAGCGGAACCTGGAAATGTCTATGGTTTGCAGTGACGGTCAATGTGCCTTGATAATTACCGGAAGCTGTCTCAGGTGGTATGTTGACCGTAACCCATACCGGCTGCACGAGGGTGTCTGCTGTCGGAGGCTGCGCGGACAGCGCATCGAATCTTCCGTAACGAACGCCGGGAAGAGGATAGCGGACCACGATACGGGAAGCGGGAATCCCCGCCTGGCCATCTTTCGCTCTCAGCTTGCTCGCCTTACCGGTCACTCCTTTGATGGGCTGGTCACAGCTCAACACCACCTGCCCGGAGGCGACGCCGTTCGGGGCGCCGACCAGAACTATGGGACGGAGTTCCTCCTCGGGACCTGCGTAGTCGCTGGTATAGACCTCCTGCAACGGAGACACGTTCCAGGCATAAAGACCTTTCTGCTGGGCCGTGTTGGCGAGGACCTCGCCTTCATTTGCACAGCTCAGTTTCGCCTCCAGCAGCCCCACTGTACTCCACTTGGCCTTGCTCCATTGACCCTTTAACCTGGGGTGGTCCGGATGGAAGGGGGTGCGGTGAATCTCCAGCGCCAGGATGTTCGTCCCCCTTCGCAGGAGCTCCTCAGGCAGGGAAACATTTGTCAGATGACGGAGTCTCAGGTCGAGGCGGGAAAGGCTCGCCTCATCCTTCAGGCGGTCCGCATCCAGAGTCGTTTCGTTGGCGGAAATGTAGGCCTCCCGCGGATACTCCCGGGCGAGGGTCTCCAAATCTATGTCACCACCGGGCAGGTGTTGGCGCGCCACTTCTCTGCCATTGAGATACACTACAATCCCACCACGATAGGTGCCGGAAAAGCGCAGGTCCTTGACCCGAGATGGGTCCCTCACCACGAACTTCCCGCGCAGGCAGAGCAGGGCGCTCGCCATGGGCAATGCGAACCCGTATCCCGGCGCACCATACCTCCCGCCGTGGAGGTATGGGCCACGACCGCGATACCAGGAACTGTCGTCAAAATCAGGGTGAACCCAGCCGCCCGATGGCAATGCGGAATGAGGTTGATTCAGGGGTGCGTCGATGGTGACCCTTTCGCCCCCCCGGATGAGCTTGACCTGCTCGGGGAGTGGTTTGGCAGTGGTGGCTGTGCCGTAAACCGGAGCCCGTAGCGTCAGGTGCGCGCGCCAGTAGCTGGTGGTGTCCAGGAGCAGGGCCTGGCTGCCCGAGAGCTCTTCGGCAACACTTACGGACGAAAGGCAGAGGACGACGAATACGGCTGTTAATATGATAGCTACCCAACGCCTCGGCGTCAATTCACTCTCCCCTTGCCCTCGCCACCTCCGCTGCCGTCGAAAAGGTCAGGCGCCTTTGTTGGTGAGGAGTGGCTGGTTTATTCGTGATACGCTTGCTTGTAGCTACGAACCACGTTGCCTGCGACATCGCAGAAGCGGAACTGTATTTGTTCGCGATTGCATACCACCCACAGGAAGCCGTCTTCATTTCTGCGATAGGCGCATTTTCCGTGAGGGAGTTTCCACGGTTTTGCCTGCTCCCCACTAAGGGGTGCGGAGCTGACGGCGCCGCCGGCAAACTCGTGGTAGCCGGTCTCATCAATGGAGTGCTGCTGGCTGTGCAGGTCACCGCAGATGATGAAGAGATTCCTGATGTTGTTTTCTCTGAGCCAGTTGAGAAACTCCCGTCCCTCGTGATAGAAACCGAGCCGGTCACCCGCGCGAAGAAAGCCTTCAGATTGGGCCAACCGAACATGCGCTGCCAATGCAGTCGGCAGGTCGCCAGCGTTTCACTTGCCGTTCCTTCCCGCTGGATTCTGGGGTCGTTCTTATCGTAATAGACGTTGTCGCCCGTGCTGACGTAGAAATCCGGTCTCACCTTGAGCATCCCGTCATAGGCTTTAATTATTTTGGGCGGTTGACGACGCCTGTGGTAGCTTTGTCCCGTAATCGCCACAAAAGAGATTTCCGCTTCTACTTCGGGCGCCGGTGCGGTGCAAAAACCCCCCGGTGCGCAAACCCGTGTCGCCTGCCGGACAAGGTCAGCGGTATGGACGCGGTAGTAATAGACAGTATGCGGCTGAAGCCCGGTCAGGTGGAATTGCAGGCAGCAATCGTTCTGCTCTCGGGCCTCCTTCCATTCGCTTTTCTTTGACCTGGAGAAGTCGGATTGGGTTGTATATTCTACCCGCGCATAGCCAGGGACACTCTCGTATCTCCTGTTCCTGCCGCTTCCAACCAATTCGGGCGTGGCGGTGAGGTGTGTATGCACGATGGCGCTGGTGGATGTGACCTCGCCTACCCGTTCGCCTCGCCCGTTGAAGGGGGCTGACCTTTCTTCTGCCCGGCCGGAACTGCCCGACAGAAGACTGCCAAGTAACAATGCACAGGTTATCAGGCAGGCCTGTGTCTTCATCCCGCCTCCTTCCCGCCTTGACGTCAGGCGCCGCCCCGCCTATGACCCCACACCTGAACCCCTAAGACGACACACCAAGGGATTTCCCTGCGACGCAGATAGCTCTGGCCGGGAACCTGAGAATGCCCCGGCTACTCGGTGATGACGAAGCGGACGGGGTTGTCCTCTACGATGATTTCCTTCTCCTGCAGCTTGCCCCCAGGCAGTTGCCACTTGAGCGTGACCGGTCCCGGCTCGATGAGGCCGAAGAATGCCTCTTGCGTGCCCGCCACCACATTCCAGGCGCCCAGACCTCGCTTTTCGAGAGACCCGGTCACCTTCACAGGACCGGCATTGACTCCGGTGAGAGGCAGTGCCACCTTCAGACACAGGGCCTCCCCGTAGGTGTCTCGGAAGAATACCCATACCTCGCCATTGTCCAGTACCAGCGCCATGTCCTGGGCACCGTCAGCGTTGAGGTCGGCCAGACAGCCGACCTGTTGTCCACTCTCAGCTTGGGGCAGCATCTCGTGCTCGGCCAGGTCAAGCATGTGTGAATGACCGAAACTGCGAAAGCCGCGATTGAAGAAAATCTGCGGGGACATGGCAGAGTAGAGGATGAGAACATCCTGGCGCCCGTCGTTGTTGACATCACCCGTCACGACACCCACACCTTCCGGCTTGGCGATATAGGAGGATTCACCCGTCAGCCCGAAGGTCTCCGCGAAATTCAAGTTTCCATAGTTGTGCCAGAGTCGAGGAAAGTCCTCGGCAGCACAGAGAATATCCAGCATCCCGTCGCCGTCGTAATCACCGAGACAGGCAGCGGCGCGGCCCGGTCCCAGCCCTACGTTGAGGCGTTTGGGCTCAGCGAAGACGGCTGGCGCCTTGCCCTTGTAGAACAGGCCGCCGCGTGCAAAGGGCTGGATGATGTCAGGAAGATTGTCGTCGTCGAAATCCGCCACCAGACAGGCGCCTGGCTCTCCAAGGTCTTTACCTGGGAGAGCGCCTGTCACCAGTTTGTGAGCTGACGTCGTGTCCTCGTCACCAGGCAGGAGTAGGACAGGATACGCCTTTGTGCTTGCCACTATGGCAGGAACACCCTGGTTCCCACTATCAACCACAGCCAGCCCTATGCAGCCATCGGTGAGCGCTCCGCCAATACCCAGCGCCACACTGCTAAAGGTGCCATCCTCGGCTTGCAGATGCTTATTCAAGCTCTTGCCGTCCCAGCTCAGAAGGTCGAGCCGACCGTCCGCATTGAAGTCAGCCCACACTGCCGCGCTTGACCTGGAGGTGAGGTTCAGGTCGCCAGTGACATCTTTGAATGCCTTGGCCTCTTTGTCGAAAAGAAAGAGGTGGTCGCCTTTGTCACTGGCAATGTATAGATATGCTTGCCCATCTCCTTTCAGATCGACGGACTGGACCACATAGACTTTGCCCTCGACTTTGCCCACCTCTACCTGCTCCCCCCACTCCGCTTCGGTGGTCACGGGGATGTCGGCATAGCGGTCGGAAAGGATGTACTCCACACAGCGAAGCAGCATGTCGGTGCCGCCGTTCCAGGTGGCCAGGAGCTGCTCATCAATCTTGTCCATTTCCCAGCCGCCCGTCTCGGTGGCATACAATCGTATCCATTGGCCGGCGATGTGCATGAGTCCCTTGGTTTCCTCTTCGCCGCCACCTTCGTATCCCCAGTCTTCGATGTACCCGCCTTCACTCGTATCCTCTATCTCTCCCACGAAAAGGAGGACGGGCTCATCGCCCCAGGCCTTAATCATATCCTGGACGAATTTGGCGTGCTCCTGGTAGGGGCTGTTGCTGAAGTCGATGACGATGGTTTGCTTGTCAGGTTTGCCTTTGAGGACCCGCGCTACCGTCGCAGTTGCTTTACCTTGTTCGACCGCGCCCTTGAATTTCACCAGCATAACCAAGTCCGACTGCTCCACCAGGTCAATGGGCGTGAAGCTGGGGTTGATGAGCGCATCAATCACCCCGCTTAACCCCAGCACAAGAAACATCAGCCCTGCTACAACACCCGCCTTCACCGCCCACCTAATCCTACTCATGGACACGTTCCCCTTTCCTGGTTCCTCAATGTGGACTAATTCACTTCCGCCATAACAATACCAACCGTACGTCGCCCATATTTCTAGACGCCCTGGGTGCAACTTGTGCGCAAAACAATATGCAGCCTAACCCAACTATTCTAGCTTGCAGCGCCCCCAAAAGCAACCCCAATTCGCCTTTTGGAACTCCCTACATGTCTGCTTGTGCACTCAATAATCGTCTCCTGCCCCCCAGCGCCAAACTGACGGCGCCGGACGGCTTAAGGTGTCCGTCGTGGGCGCAGTAACCGAATCCGCGACGCTGGACGCCCAGTGATAGGGAATCCCTTCTCTCGCTCAACTTCGCCTGCTCCTGTGCTGCTTGAACCCGGAGAACCTCTGAAGGTAGAGCCAAGAAGCTTGATTTTGGCTTTCGGCAAAGCAATAATCAGATGTGGAGCCTGTCTTGATTATTTCACGGGTCTCAAGTTCCCGTGTTTGGCCTTGCTTATCAGCGAAGGCGGAGGAGCCGAATTTCAAAGTCGTTGTCAGTCGGAGTATAAATGGATATAACCAGTCTCAGAGCTCGACTGTTATGCCCGTGGGCGTGTGCTCTTGTCCTGGCGCTGGCAGTGCTAGCGAGCGCTGTCGCTGCTGAAGTGCAGCCGGGCCCGCAGGCGTCTCTACACGATGGCATCTTGCTCAAACCCACCACACGTGCTGAGGAGTTTGCCTTCGCTAAGAAACCTACCATCACCACTGAGGGCAGAAACTTCATCATCCACTTTGCCACCGCTGCTTACTGTGACGTGACCATAGGCATCATCCGCAAGAAGGATGGCAAGATTGTGAGGCACCTGGCCAGCGGGGTGCTGGGCAGCAATGCGCCGGAGCCTTTCCAGAAAGATTCCCTCGAACAGACTATTATCTGGGATGGCAAGGATGACCAGAAGCGCTACATCGATGACCTGGAGAATTACGTGGTCAAGGTCTCCTTGGGCTTGAAGCCTGTTTTCGGCAAGATTATCGGTTGGCATCCCAAAGACAATACGGGCTCTGTATCGGCAATCGGCGCCGACGAGGATGGGGTGTACGTCCTGGAAGCAAGCTCTCGTCCCCGCATCACCATGTACGACCACGAGGGCAACTACGTGCGGGTGGTGTTCCCTCCTGCCGCCGACATCCCGCTGTCCAAGCTGGAGGGCCTGGCGCGGCAGCCACTGCCTGAAGGGGGAGAGGGCCTGGGTTACAGCGGCTGGGGGATCAGTGGCTACGGCACGCTCTTTCCCTTGATGCAGCGCGGTCCCGGGTGCCAATCCATGGTGGTGAGTCAGGGGCGCATCGCCTTCATGAATAACGGTTACTGGTGGCCCAAGCGGATTCTGCACTATCGGACTGACGGCACCACCTTAGCCGGCCGCGTGCTGGGGCGGCAGCTCGCCCATAGCCGTGATGAGTTCACCTACAACTCTTCGATGGCAGCGAGCCCGGACGGCAAATGGCTTTACGTCACCAATCTGGGGCACCGGCGCAGCAGAATCGAGGAGCACGTGGTGTTCCAGGTGGGATGGGACGAGGAAGGGCCGCCGCCTAAAGGTCTCTTCATCGGACAGCGCAAGCGCCCGGGTGACGACAACTACCATCTGAACACGCCCCGGGACATTGCCTGTGACAGCCAGGGGCGCATATATGTCGCCGATACCCTCAATCACCGCATACAGGTCTTCAACCCGGAGGGTGAACATCTAAAGACCATCCCGGTGATGAGCCCCGGGCGGGTTGGACTGCATCAGAAGACCGGTGAGATTTACGTGGTCCAGCAGGACAAGATGCTGCTCGCCATTGGTACATTCGAGAATCCCCATCTGAGGGCTACCTGGAACCTTGAGCGGGAGGATGGCAAAGGTGAAGCGGAGATCAGCAAGAGCCCACAAGTAGCCAGTTTGCCACTTTCTACAGTGATGTGTGTGGATTCCTGGGCTGAAGTTCCCACCATCTGGATAGGCAGGATCAACAAGCGCCCCTGGCCTCATGTGGGTGGGCAGGTGTTGCTCCTGTTAGACCGAGGCGACCACTTCGAGCTCGCCGAGAACTTCGAGGAGACCGTCCGCCGCGCGGGACTCATCCCTCACATGTGGACTGGTAGCAGGATGCCCCGGGTGAAGGTTGACCCCACACGTGACCACGTCTATTACGAAGGCGGCCCCTCCATCCGCACCCTATATCGCTTCGATACGCGAAGCGGAAAGTTGATAGAGGGGGTCCGCCTTCCTTACCAAGCCGACGAAATGGCCATTGGACCCAACGGGCTGATGTATGTGCGGGCTCTGGGGTCGGTGGGGCGTTTCGACCCCATCACCTGGCGCGAAGTGCCCTTCGACTATGGCGTGCACCTTATACCACTATGGGGACGCCGGGGAAGTGGCTTCACCTTCGGCAATCAAATCATAGGTGGCCTCAAGCTCTACGACGAACCCGGTGCTAAGGCCTTCCAGGATGGCATCGGCGTCAACCTCAACGGTGAAGTTTCCGTGCTTTCCAATATCTATGACCCCAAGACAATCGGGGGTTTGACAACGGAAATCCGGGGAAGTAGCTCCTATCAGCGGCTAATGAGACTTCAGCAGTTGACGGGTTATCGTCCCCTGCGCTTTCCGGGCAGAAGTCAGGCAGGTCAATCGACCGTCTGGGTCTTCAATTCGAGAGGAGAACTCAAGAGCAAGGATGTCATTGCCGGCCTGCAAGTCGGAAGTTGTGGCATTCAAACCGACGTGGAGGGCAACCTCTATGTTGGTTTTGCGGGTACACCGGCTGTGGATGGCAAACCTTTCTTGCCTGGCACAGGGGCAGTAGTGAAGTTCGTACCCACGGGAGGTAAGTTCTTCGGCGACTGGGCCACCAAGCTGCCTCTCAAAGAATTGCCTTCCCGGTCGCCTGATTTCTTCGTGGCCTCAGCCCGCAGGACGGACGTTCCCGCCACCCGGCTTTTCCTAAAGCGTCGGGACTTCTTCCTTCCCGGCCAAGCTGCACATAAGCTCTGGGTTAAAGGAGCACTGTGGGCTTACGGGGGGCTTTCTTCGATGGTTACGGTCAAGTCAGGGTCTTGCACCTGCCCCAACAACCGCTTTGCGCTGGATTACTATGCGCGCTCCTTCATCCCGGAGACGTACCGCTTCTCGGTGGGCGTGGTGGATACCAATGGCAATCTCATCACCCGTATCGGTCGCTATGGCAACGAGGATAGCCGTGGGCCGGGCAATCCCGTCTTGGTCGGCGGCGACGAGATTGCCTTCGCCTTCCCCTGCTTCGTGGCGGTCAAAGACGGTGAGCTTTACGTGAGTGATTCAGGCAACGACCGCATGGTGCAGGTGTTCTTGGAGTATCACCGGGAAGAGACGCTCAACATTCCAGCGGGGAGCTATTGATTCAGGAGCGCACGGCTAAGTACCTTAGCGTTGGAGGAAAAAGCGTGTGCTTGCGTTGGAGTAGCAGACTGACTTCGTTGAGTATGGGGTTCTGGCTCGTGATAATTGGCGCAGGCCGAACTCCCGCGCGCTTTCTACTATCTTGCTGCGCCTCTGTGATATGCCACTCGGTCCCATCGAAGCCTAATCTGGAAAAGCTCGGCTTCGCGTTGCCTCATGCTCACCAGGAGCGTATTATGAAGCTGTCTCAGATGCTGCTTTGTGCGCTCCTCCAGACAAGCTCTCTTTTCAGCCTCCTCCGCACTATTCATCGCAGCCCCTCCTTTCCCTCCTCAAGCAATTGAGCCTGCTACGGCAGAAGCCAAAGAATGGCGCCGACTCCCCCAGGGATAAGGCTGCAAGCAGCACCCTAGTAGCCGAAGTCGGCTTCGACGCGCTCGGCAGAGGGTTTCTCCTCCGGCTTGAGCAATGCCCTGGCTTCGTCAGCTATCTCAGAGAACTTGTGCCACCAGGGCGCGCTCACCACCTGCGCCAGACTCTTGATCTGCCTCATGCGAGGCAGCGCAATCCGCTGGAAGGTCTCACCCAGTGTTTTCAGGTCCTTGGTCTGGGGGTCGGTGAAGCATTCCTTGAAGTAGGCGCGGCCGCACATGGGGCCGGAGACCAGGTCAGCGACGATGCCATATTGCGCTGCATACTGCTCGAAATCCACTGCGGCGCTCAGAAGCAGCATGGGTCGATTCACCACCTTTGCCATCGCCTCGGTTGCTTGACGGATGACTCTGGGGGAGCTCACTAATTCCAAGCCATCCTTACCTTCCGCCCAGAGCACCGGCACCTGGGTCTTGTAGAAATGCCCGTAGGGGCTGAAGTCCTCAGCCATCCTCACCACACCCGCGGGCAGGCGACGGGCGAGGTCTGCCTTCGTCTCACCGTCTCGCTGGAACATCAAGGTTTCGTTGAAGAGGGGTTTACCCAACTTGGAGGCGCGCTCGAATACGTCCTCGATCCACTCCTGGTTGCGCTTCCAACTTTCCTGGTGTTCGGGGTCCAGCTTCACCAGGGTCTTGAAACCATCTACCTCATTAGCAATATCTTCCGGCTGGGCGGCAAGCTGCGCCAACTGTCCCTTGCCGTCGTCGATGGGCACGGTGTTGGTATCCTCCAGGCGGCCGATGAGCATGGTCCTTTCGCCTAAGAGTTGGCGGAAGCCCTGGCTCTGGAAGGCCAGGTGGTTGAAGAGTGCCGCCGAAGGCAATCCCCCCAGCGCTTCGGCAAAGCGACGACAGATGTCTCTCACGTCATCATCATTGGCCTCACGCGTCTCACCGATGTGTTTGAGATAAGCATTGCCTAATCTCAAGTAGGAGTTGTGTTGGTCGGAAGCGAACACGTCCATGGTGCCCGAGGGGGCAAAGCGAGCCAATATACCAAACACTCTTTCATCTACTTCCACACCGTCACTGTACTTTGCCCAAACTGCCATTTGACGCTCCTCCTAAAGTTCTGTTGACTTTGACGTCTTGCGATTGTCTCTGGATGCCAAGAGTGCGACGGGCCCATGTGCCTCGACCCTGCATTAGAGGGCACTTTCCCCGCTATCGTGATGTGCAACCTGTTTGTCCTAGGATAGTGATGCGAGCGAGGAATGTCAAGCACCATTCAGTGATAAAGAAAGCAGCCTGCCCACTTCTCTTTTTTGCTAGCAATGTGAGACACCTTCATGGTAAAAGCTGGGAGGGTCGTGAGGCGGATTTGGCCGGCGAGGTGGGGGGTCGTTGCTGAGCGCGAGCAAACCGCCCCGCATTGGTAGGGGCCCTGCCTCCATCACCCTCGTGGACCTGCGGGTGGAGCGGGCCAGGGTTCCGGTTTTCGAGTAATGGCGGAGGATGCAGAAGCAGCATATCCCCGTGCGGGGCTATCCAAACTTCCGGGATGAGGTGGTGTTCCCAGGTCATAGAAGAACGAAGGATGCCGGTTTCGTCGGGTTGGTCAGGTCTGTCAGGAAGCCGAAGTCCTGCTACCGAGCGAAGCGTTTTCGAGCCTTGCACTCTGAGAAGGAAAGGTATCTGGCCCTGGGTTCGGGTTGCTACCTGCTTTTGGTTGGTCTTCGCCGACGGTGTCGGATTACAGTGGGTGCGCTGGGGGAGGTTCTTTTTCCTCCCGGCACCTACGTTTACGTGGGGTCGGGCAGGCGTGGGATTGGCGGTCGAGTGTCCCGACATTGGCAGCGAAACAAGCGTCTCTATTGGCACATTGACAGGCTGTTGGAGGCGGGCGAGGTTCTGGCAGTGGCGGCGCTGGAAGGGACTGAAGAGTGCGAACTGGCGAGCGCGGTGGGGGAGGTGTGGCGTCCCCTTTGGTCGGTGGAAGGATTCGGATCGTCAGATTGTGGATGTCGGTCACATCTCTTCCGTCTTTCCGGGGGGAGCTATCGAGTGCTGAACGGGTTTCGCGCGATGAGCGGGAAGATAGCACGGGTGCTGGAGGGTGAAGTTGTGACGGTCTATTTTGGAAATTGTGCTTGACCTGGCTTGGGGGTGCCCACTAGAATAAGTCGAGTATAGAATAGTTCTTATAAGAATCATAGATAATGATAGGGGCTCAGGGACCGAGGGCTGGCTGGGAGCAAGGAGGAGAAAATGGAAGGCAAGAAGCAAAGGCTCATGATAGAACCCCGCAACAGCGTGACGGTGGTGAGCTTTGTGGACAGTAAGATTCTTGACGAGCAGGTGATTCAGGAAATCGGTGATGAGCTTTTTGCCCTGATCGACGAACGTTATAAGGTCAAGCTGCTCCTCAACTTCGAGAACGTTGACTACCTTTCCAGCGCCGCGCTGGGCAAGCTCATCATACTGAATCGGAAGGTCCGCGAGGAAAACGGGGAGTTGAAGTTCTGCAGCATCAAACCCAAGATTTACGACGTCTTCAAGATCACCAAGCTCGACAAGATTTTTGCCATCTATGAAGATGAGGAACGGGCGCTGGCGAAGTTCGCCAGCTAGCTGCGGAGAGCTTCTGCTTGTCCCCGTGGGCTCTTTCCTGGGGAAGACGAAGGTTGCTGATGGTTGAAGGTATTTGTGATATGGAGCTACGGGAAATCGTAATGCCCAGTGAGGTGAGCGCGGTGGAGCAAGCCGAGGACCTGGTGCTGAGCGCGCTTACCAAGCAGGGCTGGGGCGAGGAAGACCTGTTTTCTATCAGACTGGCACTCGAGGAAGCCATCACCAATGCCATCAAGCATGGGAACAAACTCGACGGCAGCAAGAAGGTGATAGTGCGCTTTGGCAGCGACAGCACCAAACTCATGATTCAGGTGGAGGACGAGGGTACTGGGTTTGACCCCACGTCAGTCCCGGATCCAACCGCGCAGGAGAATCTCGAACGTGAAAGCGGGCGCGGGCTTCTGCTCATGCGCTACTACATGGACGATCTGGAGTACAACCCCAAGGGCAACTGCGTCACCATGGTCAAAGAACTCAAATAGGTGGGGAAGATGGCGGTAAGCGTCAAAGTAAAAAAGGTTCCGGAGAAAGAAGCTGCCATAGTGGAGGTGGGCGGACAGGTGCACCTGTTGGAAGCCAAAGAGGTGGAGAATCGCCTCGAAGATGTCATCCGACAAGGTGGACACAACCTTATCCTGGATATGTCCGGGGTCACCTTTATTGCCAGCGATGGACTGGGGATGCTCATCAAAGTCCGTGGAGACACCAGGTCGCAGGGGGGGACTCTTAAGCTCGTGCATCCCCAGCTCCAGGTGTTAGGCATATTCCGCACCACCAGGCTTACCAAGCTTTTCGATATCTATCCCACCACAGAAGAGGCACTGGCGAGCCTCTGATTCTCGGTCCCACCCAGCAGGGCAGTTTCTCAATTTCCTCTGAGGCTTACCACTTGCAGCGTGGAAGCCCTGCTTATACAATGCTCTCATGACGAAGGCGGTCATACTGGTGACAAATGGTCTCTGCGAAGTGGCCTCATGTTGACACCCATGTTCAAACAGTATCGACGCATTAAGCAGCAACATCAGGATGCCATCCTCCTTTTTCGTCTGGGTGATTTTTACGAGATGTTCTACGAGGATGCCAAGCT
>SDBU01003219.1_pt1 | contig 20965 bp, 18 predicted proteins | sample 2277071 | NCBI WGS metagenome assembly SDBU01 (sample SAMN10397929, study PRJNA504765) | marine sediment metagenome | isolation source: marine sediment core GS08_GC12, 126 cmbsf | place: Arctic Ocean: Gakkel Ridge, Loki's castle | collected 2008
CCTTATGATGAAACGCATCATCTCAAACAACGGGTATTGAGAAGTCAGCCCAGATAAGTATTCTTTGTTGGAGACAATGAGTGAATGGTGAATCCAATGATAGATATTCTTTTCAGATCAAATGATGTTTTTGATGCTGTGTCTTCAGCGTGTCATTTTTGCAAACGAGGTCTTGACAAAACGTGTCCCCATTAGTTGTACCACTCTCTATGTTAGTGCAAGTTGATGAAATTGGGTAGTGGGGACCATGATCGTCTCTGGGAATGGTTCCCTGCAGCTGCATCCTGCACCCACAAGAAGGACAGCTTGTATGGTTTTTCTCAGAACTGCCCAGGGTATCATCATCTGATCCTTGAGCATGATCCAGATGATGAGAATAGATCTCTTCCAGCTGGGTACGCAGCAATAGGAGTTGTGGGCGGACAGCGGAGCTGAGAAAGCCGTAATAGCGCACTTTGACAAGGTATGCAAAAATACCCATAATCTAATACCAATGTTTGGCATATACCGTAAATTCTTTCTGCCCGATATATCAGCCCAATTGGTGATACTATCTTAATTAATTCAGTTGAGGAGCTTTTGACCACTTGGTGAGGAGTTGGAATGAACAAGTTGATTATTGACTTAGAAAATTGCTACGGGATTAAGAAGCTAAAGACGGAGTTAGATTTTTCGAAAAACAAAGCTTATGCCATCTATGCCGCGAATGGTGCGATGAAGACATCGCTCGCACAGACTTTCAATGATATAGCTAACGCGGCTGCATCCAAGGATCGGATATTTCCAGATCGTGTGTGCCGTAGAAAAATCACTGACGAAAACGGGGTTGATTTGCCTAAGGAAAGCGTCGTTGTCATTCGACCTTATGACGACGGAGATATTGGGCACACGGAGAAAACTTCGACCCTGCTCGTGGATAGTATGCTACGAAAAGAATACGAGGATCTTCACATAGAGATCGATAAGTCCAAGGAAATATTCCTAAAGGCTTTAAAGGATCTATCCGGGTCAAAAAAGGAGTTAGAGAAGGAGATTTCCTCCACGTTTACCAAAAGCGATAACGAGTTCTACCTTGCCCTCACCCGCGTCAGCGATGAAGTGCATGCTCAGAAAGACGCTCCATTCGCCGATGTTTCCTATGACGCTATTTTTGACGAAAAGATTCTGAGTTTTCTCGGAACTAAAGATGTGCGGACAGCGATTGAGAGTTACATTAAAAAATACAACGAACTGTTAGCTGCTTCTACATATTTCAAGAAGGGCATATTTAACTACTACAACGCCTCCACAATTGCGAAGAGCCTCGCTGACAATGGGTTCTTCGATGCTAAGCACACAGTGTATTTGAATGCCAGTGAGAAGCTGGAAATCACAAGCCAAAAGCAGCTTGAGGAGCTGATAAAGAAGGAAAAGGATGGCATCTCGAACGATGAGGAATTGAGGAAGAGATTTCTTGACATTGAAAAACTGATCAAAAAAAACGTTACTGTCCGGGGTTTTGAGGCCTACTTAGGAGAACATGAGGAACTTCTTTCAGAGCTGACAAATATTGAGAGCTTTAAGGAGAAAATATGGAAGTCGTACTTCAAGGCAAAATATGAACTCTACAAAGACTTGGTTGAGAAATATCAGGACGCCGAGAAGAGGAAGAGGGAAATCGAGGAGGAAGCAAGTAAGCAGCGGACGCAGTGGGAATCGGTTATTGAGATTTTCAATCAGCGTTTTTTTGTCCCATTCAGGCTGACTGCCGAGAACAGGACCACCGTCATCTTGGGCCAAGAATCGATGCTTAACCTCAAATTCACATTTGAGGATGGAGAGGACCATGCACCAGTAGAGAAAGGCGCGTTGATGGAGACATTAAGCTCGGGAGAAAGGAGGGCATTCTACGTACTTAATATTATATTTGAGGTTGAAGCGCGAAAGAAGGCAGAACAGGAAACTATATTCGTTATCGATGACATCGCTGACTCATTCGACTACAAGAACAAGTACGCCATCATTCAATACCTGAAGGAAATTGCCGAAGAACCGTACTTCAACCAGATCATTCTGACGCACAATTTTGATTTCTTCCGTACTATAGAAAGCAGGTTCGTCGACTACTCGCATTGCCTCATGGCATTGAAGAGCAGCAACGGTATTTCATTGGAAAAGGCAACCGGCATCCGAAACATCTTCGTGAATGACTGGAAGCTAAATTATTTCACTGATCCGAAAAAGAAGATTGCCTCAATCCCTTTTATTCGCAACATCATTGAATTCACAAAGGGCGATAAAGACCCTGATTTTATTAAACTCACTTCACTATTGCACTGGAAGAGTGACTCTACTAACATCACCGAAAAAGAGCTGGATGCAATTTTCAACTCGGTGTTTTGTACAAATGGAGCAAGTGTCAATGACACCGGTCTTGTGATTGATGTAATTCAGTACGAGGCGGGGGAATGTCTCAAAGCTTCCACTGGCATCAACTTCGAGAACAAAATTGTCCTTTCTATTGCCATACGAATCGCTGCTGAAAAATTCATGGTGGGGAAAATTAATGACGCCAAGTTCGTTGACAGTATCGGGTCAAATCAAACACCCAGGCTTCTGGTAAAATTTCAGGAGCTATTCCACGGGGATGTTGACGCCATCCAAACTATTCAACAGGTGATTCTCATGACACCGGAGAACATACACCTGAATTCGTTCATGTATGAACCGATCTTGGATATGTCTGACGAGCATTTGAGGAAACTCTACAAAGACATACTGGCTCTGAAATGAGGCGGCTTATAATCGAGCCAAGGTTATGTGGCGTTTTCGTGGCTATCCGCTTTTGGCCATTTGCAGTCTCTCCTGGCGGTGCGGGGCAAGTTCACGTGCTACTGAACAACAACTTACAGGATGACCCGCCGCGAGCGGCTCGCGTCTGAAGCCAAGCGTTAGTTTACGTTTTTATTGACTCGTTTGAAAGAGAAATGATACTGGACTCTCATATTCAGAGGATACATATCCAACAAACTTGCTCTTTTTATCTGTCGATGAGATCAATGAAGATTAATAATCTTAAGGTTACTAAAAAACGATATTTATCATAACCTTTCTATTTTGTGATCAACTCATATTTACGAAAACTATTCATACAGCCTAGTAGATATAAGATAATACCCATTTAGGGTATAAAAATTATTGTACCTGTTCCAAATCTCCTTGTTCGGACAATTCCAGGTTTTGTCTCATCAGGTGCACGCAATGGTATGCGGTTTAATTTTCATATATCTATACTCAATATTTGAACTTTTGTCCTTATTTATATAGCTATTTATCTCAGGAATAGTTATCCGAATTTTGTAGATACCAAAATTCCAGATCAGAGAACACGCTCTTACCCTCCATTACTTCCTGTAGTATCCGGGCAAGCAATCTGACGGCCACAGCAATCCATGATTCTCCTCAGACCAAGTTATATACTTTATATAAAGCATAATAACTTGAAAGGCGCGACCAATTTTTCTGCGTAATCCACCAATGCGAGAAGGTCCTCTTCGTATATTGGGTTTATCAACACCAGATCAAGCTGATCCATTTCTTCAGCAATATATTCAGGTGCATTTTTCTCAAGCGCTTCAAAAACCTCCGCTTTCCTCCATGGTTTTTTATAACTAGTGTTTGTTTTCTCACAAGCTTGCATCAACTGTTCCTTGGTTTTAAGATGAACATACGCTCGCGATTCTTTGGACTTGGTCAATAAACCAGATTTGATGATCTCCTGAGTTGTTTGGGATAAACATATCCCAAAACTTCGAATAGCGTAATTTGTTAATTCTGATAATTGACGTCCACCTCGCTTTCTCCAAATCTCCCCTGGGCGCAACCGCAACACAGCATATAGTAAGTGCATACGGGCAGCTGGTGACAAACCTTTAATAACGTCCAGTGTATTGGCTGAAATATTTTCTGGGCAGCTAAAGTCAGATTTCTCAAAACGAGGATAGTCCTTCCAAAAATCAAGTTCCTTTGCCATAGTATCAATAAAGAAATTCCCTCGATCTACTAATTCATCCAATTTTTCTTGCCAGGAGGGTTGGTATGCACAAAAACACCAGGCAAAGAGCTGGGGGTGTTCACTTGTAATCCAAAACTTACGGTCACCTCCGCTTTTTTCAGCCACCATAAACGATGCCTTAAGTTGAAGATAAGCATCCGTGTCTGCAAAGACAACGTATGGCTTAAAATCCATCCGGGCGATTGTTTTCACCAATTGATCAATCCACGTTGCTGTGCGAGATTTTGTTTTTTCGTCATCACTGGGTTCAGTAGACCAGTCAATTGAAAAAACCAATCCGGGGTTTGCCTGTAATATCTCGTGCATAAGGCTTATTATTGAAGTTATATCCTCCTTTATAAGTTGCTCCGAGATAAAGGGAATTAAATCTGTACACGGAACCCGGGAATTTGGTGAGTAGGTTTTGTGCAGAAAGGGATACTCGGGGTGACTAATCTCTTGTACCGTGTTTTTAAATTCCTGCAAAGCTGCGCTTTTATCCATGTTGATTATCTACCCTAGAACCTCATCCTTTATTTATTCAGACCATTGGTGCATGCAAGGTATCCGTTGGATACAGGACAACCTATAATCTCCAAAAACTACTAATGTTTCTTAGCTAAGTTTTAAATAAATCGTCCTTCCCCCCCACTCTGCCCTCGTGCTGCATCGACTGATCCCGCTCAATCCTCTCCTTTTTCCCACCTTTGGACCACTTAACCCATTGGGCAGGAGCATCCACGTCTTCGGCTCCATGGGAAGTAAGTCGCTGCCGAACACGAACCATAACCGGTGTATTCACGGCGGCACCAGCGATTACGGCTTGTCCTTTGGATAAAGCCGGAAGCTCCTTGAGCAAGTCTCTTCCCACACTCTCAACGCCTTCAGCTACTCTGCTCTGGTCAACTGGGTTTACAATGCGCAACAGGAACTGCGTCATACACTGGGAGAGCACATCGGCATCTAGTTTTCCAGGCCTCTGGCTTATCAAACCTACTCCAACACCAAACTTGCGTCCCTCGGAAAGGATCGTTTTCAATACCTCGGAACTCACTAAGTCGGCGGAAGCCGGCGCAAATCGATGAGCCTCTTCTAATAAGACAAACACAGGGTATGGAACATAATTATCGTCTGTATCATTCGCCGTCCCTTTTTCGGTGTCCATGCGGGCTTGGAACAGGCGTCGTAGCAGCGTCGCCACTATAACCTGCTGCTCACGATGGTCGATTTCATTTAATTGAAGCACGGTACACTGTCCAGGACGAAAAAGACCATTCAGCGGGAGGCTTACCAAATCATCAAAGATTCTGGAGCCCTTTAACCGCGAATCCAGTCGCCATATTAATGCACTGGCAGTTCCATAATCATCGGCTTCCTCGTCTTGTTCCTTTCCGCTGATTTCTTTTTCAGCATTCCGAACCGAAACGAGAAATTGTGCCAAGGTCCAATTGGATCCGAAGTCACGATGGACCCGTCTATAGGATTTCCCAAGAAGGTAATGCATGCGTTCCGACAAATTCGGAAGCAGGTAGCGCAAATCTCCCAGGGTTAAGGTGGAAATCATCACCTTGACATTGTCAGGACGAATAACATTTACAACTGGTCGGTAACCATCCTCTGTCTGAAAATCTTTGCGTGATTGCAGCTCTGTCAAGGTGCTATATTCCCCATGGGGATCGATAATCATCATAGCTGCCCGGTTTTGGGGAGACATCAATTCTTCTGTTAAAACTCCCGCTAAATAACTTTTTCCAGATCCTGTACTGGCAATCACGGCCAGATGGGTGCTGATCGCGGCTCGCAGATCAATTGTGACAGGGACCTCTCCTCTTGGTCGGCTCAGTAGTGACCCTATATGCGCCGCGCCTGTTTCTCCCATTTTCACCTTACTGAGAACCTCAGCCAACATTTCGGCCTCGGCTACATAAATAGCTTTTCCAATCCGCGGGGGCACACGAGGATTGATAAAATCACCCATATCCTGGTCATAGTATCCCAGTACAGTTACTGCCACTTCGAACAATTCGTGTCCCTCTCCGCGGTAACCAACCAGGGAGGCTATCTCTCCTGGAGGAACTTCCGGGCTTGCCAGAAACCCGTCTGGAAAAAGACGAACTGGTTGGCGCCCGGTGATGCGCCCTAAGACCTTTGTTTTCCCGCTGTCAAGATCAATATCATAATAAACAAATTCTCCAACCTTCGCTCTTCCTTCCTGATCCGGAGTGATAAAGAGGTACTCGTGATGACTCTCGCCGGGGCCTTTAGTCGTTCCAATCGGTTTATTAGCAGTCATGCCAGACCTCCTACGGGTTTTATTCTGGCCTGCCAGGACCATTCTTGATAGAGAACTGATAACTTTTTCTCATGTTCGGGAAATATCGGGATCAGGTGATCGATAATATGTAAAAGCAGGTGTCTGGCAAGGGGATTAGCCTGATCAAGTAAGAACGGGGCGTATTCGATCTGCAGTATCTCTTGACTGGTCAGGTGAAAAGATTTAACTTCCTCGGGATCCATTTTCCTAACTTCAGAATCGCTGGGGACCGACAGGGGAGGTATCCCTTGTTCTGCGGTGCCATCTCTGTTGAGTTTACCTACCGTCTTTATTCCTACTAGTGTCATTTTTTCCGCCAGATAATCCGGAGAGAATATTTCCAAATCTGGTTCAGGGGATAGGCGGGGGCCAAGATTGCCAAAATCCGGGTTGAACAATTTTGTGTCGTAAATCACGCCCACAATACCAGCCGCTTCCGGCAGAGGAATAAACACAAACGTTCCGAAGCCATAGTCTGCAGGAGCTGGAGGATTATCGATTTCACCGGGACCATATACTTGACAAATGTAGTCGGTATGAGAATTAGATTTGACAATTTTTCCGATCATTATCTTTTCCTTTCATTCCTGGCCTGTCAAAGACTCTAGTAATTGTTATGGCGTTGAACCTATTCCGTATCACATTGCTGAGATTAATCATTCCCATCTCAGGGCTCATGTTCTTCTACCGTGCTTGCTTATTGCTTTTCTTGAAAAACGTAGGGGTAGTTTTTCTTTTTCAGCGAACTCTTGAATCAATCGATAAAAACGATCCCGATCTTGGTGTGTTAGTACAGCGACAGCATCCGCTGTCTCTAACCCGTAAGGGTACCCGTTTCCGACCACACATTCTGCCCGGACAATATCCAGCGCGTATTCCAATAGGCCGTCTTCCAAAACCCAGCGTGGTAATTCCAAGCGCGCCGGGGGACGATCAGACGTAGTTTTTAAGTAGACAATAATCAATTGTTGGTAATACTTAATCCCGTCAATGGGTAAAACTTTGTCATCCCGAGCACAGATATAGGAGATTGAACGATCTCCCCAAGACATTTGCGAATCCAGTATTGCCCCATCACTGATTTCATTTTGGGGTTTTCGCTCTTTGCTCAAATCTATCATTGAGGCCAAATCTTTAGCATAACTGGTATCGATATATCCTACCAATGGCACCTTATACTTTCTGGACGTTTCCAGTAAATCAAGAATTGCCTGCACATACATTCGCTGATGGGAAGGCTTCATGTGCTGGACAAAGGAAACGATCAGGGATCCGTCAAAGAAGCATAGAGGTCTTTTATCTTCATTGCTGAATTTTTCCATTAACGCTGCAGCCTGTCGACATTCCCCCCTAAAGCGCTCCATGTTGATCCGCCAATCAGGAAAAACACTGTCCCCTTCTACCTCACTCAGTTCTTCTGGAGAAAAAACTTCAAATGTAATATCCTTAGTGTAGGTGGCTTCGTTTCTGTGCGGGTTAACAAACCAACCAACCTGAACCGCTCCTACAGGAACGGAAATTGTTTTACTGGATGTAATTTGAGAACCATCGACAGCAACTGTAGGAACTCCTTCCAGCACCTTTCGAGCCCAGGTCCTGGCTTGCTGGTGAGTGGTCCAATCTTGATCAAAGTGGAGTACTACCTGATTGTGTTGATCTTGTTCAATTGTGGGCCGCGCTCCTGGCCAATCGATTCCATCCAACTTCCTCTCAAGTTCTGCCTGATCGAGCTGCCCCAGCTCTACAAACTCGGCTCGGTAAGTTTCAAGTATCTCCGCCTTCCGGAGCTCAAACTCCTTAAATTGGCCTGCTTTCTTTTCCAAAGCAGCAATTGCTTTCTCACGATGAAACATCACACCTCCACGCGGCTGATTTTATTTTCCTTGACAACCCGAACAATGTGATCAGTGTCTTTCTCAAAGGTGTCATCGTGACTGATAATAAAAATCTGGGAGAATCCCTGGACATTCATGATTTGTTCTGATAAATTTTCGCGGCGCTCGTCATCCAGATTCGCTGTCGGTTCATCAAAGAAAGCCACATCAATTGCCGACATTTCCCTGAGTAACGCAAGGCGAACGGCTAAAGCAGCAGACATTCCTTCTCCTCCAGAAAGCTGTGGGAAGTGGCGAACTCGCCCTTCGGTTATGAGTTGAATATCATAGTCTTCTGTCCATTTCAGGCGAGATCCGAAGTCCTGCATCATATCCCCGTAGAAACGTTCCGCTTCCAGTGATATCAAATCCACCAACCTTTTGGTAATTTCAGGGCCCGCCTCCCGGATTACCTTCCGCAGGAAAGACAACAGGTCGAGGTTGGTTTTTAGTGTTTTCATTCTATTCTCCGCACCATGCAGGTCTTCCTGGACTTGCTGCAGCTCAGCAAGCTCTCCTTCTGTATCAGCTCGCTTATTATTTAGCTGGAGTATGCGCTCATTTAGCGTAGCTACCTCACTTTGCAGCTTATTGAACCGTTTGACCAGCTCATCATATTCTTCAGGGTCATATTCCGCACTGATCTTCTCAAACTCTTTCCTTTGATTTTTAAACTCTTCGTTGAGTTTTTTTAGATCATTTTCCAATTGCTCAACTTGCTCTTCCCTCTCTGGTAACGTCTCTGCTAAAAGATTATGTTCCAGGTAGCGCTGGTGATCATCTTCATGCTCTTGCAGCTTGTCTCTCGCGGCCGCCAGTTCTTCATCCAGTCCCCGATAAATCTCCGATTCCCCTTTGATTGCCTTGATCGCTTTCTTCGAGTCTTCAATTTCCAAGGTTGTTTCTTTTAAATCCTGCTCCACTTCCGGTTTGTTTACTGTAATCGCTGAAAGCGCCCTGTGGGTTTCTGTGGGGTTATCTAGCTCAAGTAATTGGGAGCCTAATTGTTCATAATTAACCTCAACCTCTACCAGAGTACTAATTGCTACCTGCATTTCCTTAACGTCTGCTTGCTTTTTATTAATTTGCTCAACTAGTTCGTCAGCTTCCACCTGGCGGGGAAGTGTTTTTAAGAGTTTTTCCACTTCGTTTATCTTTGCTTCGCATTGGGTGATGTTGTCTGTCGTCTCGGATTTATTATCAACAAAACGGTTGAGAGCTGCCTCAAGCTCGCTTGTTTGTTGATTGTATTTTGCCAATAGCTCCTCCCGGTGCTCTGCTGTTAGGGGTTCCTCACAAACAGGGCATTTGGCAGATTCTTCTTCTAGTGCCTTGGTCTTGAGTTTTACCTGCTGTAGAGCAGCGTTATTCTTGGCTATTTCTTCCGTGAGTACATCGCGCTCGTCACTCAACTTTTCCTGCTCTTCGTTCAAAGTAGTGAGCTTTTTCTCTTCTTTCTCCTTATTCTTTAGTCCGTTCTGAATGCTGTCTAACTTTGGCTTTAATTCCTCAATTTCTTCCTGCGTTTTCTCCAGATCTGCTTTGGTTTGGATCATCGCAGAAATATCTTCGAACAACTCCGATTGTTGCATAAAAAGAGTTTCTTGCAGCTTGACTTGTGGTTCAAGTTCTACTAATTTCTCTTCCGCGCCTAAAATATCTTCTAGTTCCTGAGCTTTTTGTGCAGTTCGTTCTTCTTTAACTGCCAGATCTGTTTTGTGCTGACTGAGGTTATCTTTAAGCACGTCGCGGGCTCCTCGTTTTTCTTCCAAACCCGAGACTTTCTCCTGGTTCAATAGGTAAGCGTTATGTCCAACACTGGTTTCCTCGACAGTTTCCTGGGCTTTTTGAGCTTCCTCAACGGCTTTTTGAGCCCCTTTTAAATTTGATGATTCTTTATCAACTTCGGTTTGCGCTTTGGTAACTTGGTCCTTCAGCCCGTCTAGCTTCGTCTTGGTTGCTTCCAAAGAAACTTTATTCTTTTCAACTTCTTCCAGCTCTTCCTCAACCTTCTCTTTTTTCTTTTGTTCTTGATCAATTTCTTTTTTCAGCCGTTCGTTCTGTTCCATCAAGTCTGGAAGTCGCTTAAGCTCTCCTTCATAACGGGCGATAAGAGTCTCTTTATCTTGAATTAGATCCTCAAGATATCTTTTGGGCTCCAATAATTTAGTCCAGACTGTTTCGTATTCATCCACACCAAGTAAAGGATTAAATGTACTTTTTCGGGCGCTTGCCGGTTCTAGAAATATTGCGGTAAGCCTGCCCTGCTGAACGCCAACGGCGTCTTCAAAAAGCGCTGAAAGGTCGTCTCCGGGCTCAAGACCAAGAAAATCCTGCAGCCACGCTGAGGTGTCTTTTACACCAGAAACAAGTTTTTCGTCCAGCTCAGGATCAAAAACATAGTGCTGATTGTAGCTGCCGCACTTCCGGACAATCTCATATGTTCTGCCGTCATTCCCCTCTACACGCACGGTCACTTTAGCCGTTTTTTCTCCTTCTCGAACCAGCTGCTCACGCTTATAGGGAGCATATCTGAAAACGGCAAACCCAATGGCCTCTAAAAGGCTGCTCTTCCCGGCTCCATTCTTGCCGCAGATGGCGTTGGTCCCGGGGGCAAAGAAAACGCTGGCGTCCTCGTAGCTCTTGAAATTCTCCAGATCTATTTGCATGATCTTCATTTTATTTTTCCTCCCCAGTAAGTTCCTGCTGCAGCTGGACAAGATGTTCCACAATTACTTCGGGGGCATTTCCTTCCTGGACTAATCGCTTCAACTCCACGGCTCCAGTCACCCACTCTTCTGCTTTATCCCGGTAGCGATTATCTCTTTCCAACAGTTCGCGAATCACTTCACGTTCCAGGTCTGACCGGCTGCTCTCTCTGTCAACAGTGATTTCAAAATCCGCCGGTGTTATCTTGCTCCGGACCCGAGCGGTCAATGGTGACCATGCTTCTTCCAATAAGCTCTTGATGTATTCGAGGTCTAATTCGTAACGATTGAACGGAATTATTCCCCCCAGGGTTAATTCCACAACCGGTTTTTTCCTGGGATCAAGAACTTCTCCCTTTTTTACAATCAGTTCCCTGACTGCATCATAAATGTCGTTGGGGGATTTCAAGGCATCCACGTCCAACCTGAAACGATGGAAGGGTCTTCTATCGGCAGCATGAAGTTTTGCCTGGTGTTTCTTTTCAGCATCTGGAGTGATTTCAACAAGGTAGTACCCGCGCTCAGACCAAGTTACTTCTTCCATACTGCAGGTTTCTGGAGAACCAGGGTTATAAATCCAGTCATCTACCTCGTACGGCTTGTGTATATGCCCCAGAGCTATATAATCAATCCTCTTTCGCAGCGGAGCCAGGTCATTGTTCTTCAAACGTCCAGTGTAGGCTAACTGTCCTTCCAGCCCCGCGTGCATCATCAGGATGGCATACTTTACTTCGCTATGATCAAGAGCAGCCAAGCTTTCAGTAAAACTATTAATTGCTTTACTGGTAGAGGCCCCGTAGTATTTCATTCCATAAACCCGTACACCACCAGGAAGATCAACGTATGCCCCACACTTGTCTCCATATGGATCAAGTTTTGCTTCACCGCTCTCAAAACGGGGATTCAGCAACCGCAGATAACCCGTGACAGCCAGGAAATCCATCCAAGATAGTTGATCTTGGTAAAAAGGTTTTTCGTGATTTCCCTCTACAGCCAGAACTGGAATTCCCGCGTTTTGTAACTTTTCTAGCCCAGCTATGGCAACCCGCATAGCTAATGGTTCCACCTTGCGCTGGTGAAATAGATCTCCCGCGAGAAGAACAAAATCTACGCTCTCTTCCACTGCCTGTTCTGCCAAGTAAAGAAATATCTTGCTGAAATCATTGAAACGTTCTTTCAGACCGTACTGCTGGTATCCAAGGTGAATATCGGCGATATGCATAAATTTCATAATAAAAACTCCCGGGAACGGAATAAAGAGGATTTGTTCGTGGATCTAATATCATTGTGAATTTAAACAAACCTTTTTTTAGTAACAGATAAAATGTAAATCTTTATCATTACCCCCATTTGAGATTTCTGTTTTTGATGCTTCTTCTACCACGATAACATAAACGTCCTTGTCATGGACTGGTTCCTTTATTAATGTCTCAATCCAAAATCTCCTTAAATAGTTTGGGTTGTAGATGGTCATTTGTCGGCCTCTCTAAATTAAAAAGACCAAATACTTTTCCACGATAATACATAGCTTCACATTCACACTCATGCTTTTGGTTTCCACTTTTATATGGAACAAAATCCCTTCCTGTAAGAAAGCTCTCCTCCTCAAAAGCATTCCAAAGGAGGTGGTGCTTTGGAACAATTGTATACCTTCCCGGACGATACTTGTTTCTCTTTGAAGTAGCAGAATACAAAATGTAATACTGCTCCCTGGTTACAGGAACTTCTTGAAATTTATCGAGTTGTTGTCCTAAAACCCGGGGCGGAAATCCACGGTCAACCACTACCAACGTACATTTATGTGACGCTGTTCGGGCTAGTTGAAATATTATTGCTGGTTTCGAAGCTGAAAAGATTCCGTCTAACGCTTTTAAGAGAGTAATAGAAAACTTATTTCCAGAAATTTGTTCTCTGATTGTGTCAATTGGTGCCAAAAATTCCCCTGCCCCTAAATTGCATAAAAATTCGGTATATAGTTGGTACTCTTTTTCTTTGCCTGCGTGAAACTCCATTAAAACGAGATAATATCATCATCGATAGAAATCAGATAGTGCGCTATTTCATGAAAGAGGGAGAAGTTCTTTCTCTCTAGGTAGGTAATATCGCGATTAATTACGATCTTCTTGCCGATAACATAACCATCGCCTCTGATTCCTGTCTGTTCTGAAATTGTCAGGTCAAGATAATTAGCTATTAGGTTTTCCGTGGAGTATTGGTAGGATGAAATATTAGGAAATTTTTTCCTTATTTCAGAAATAGACTCCGAAAGCTTTTTTTCTACATCGTCAATTGTTACTAATCCACTGGCCAATTTTTATTCTCCCAACAATGTTTTCAGCGAGAAATAAAGCTGCATCCAGTCTTCGGGAGAATTGTGCTTTTTATCTGAGCGAAATTCAACCCGAATCATTAAATCAATAATCTCGTCTGGTATATCAAACTTAATCCTGGCTTTTTCAAGGGAGTCAGGAAGAATTCTGATCTCGCTTGGCATCAGGTCTTTAATTGGTACTTTGTAGCAATTTGCTAATTTTTGAATTGTATCGATCGATGGGTTCGTTTTCCCTCTCTCTACCTCTGATAAGAAAGATACCGACAAACCAGTTGTCTGGTTGACTTCTTTCAACGTCAGTTCTGATTTAATTCGTATTCGGCGAAGCCGTTCACTAAGCGGCATGATTTCTCCATTTCTTAACTCTAGTCCTTGACGTTTGATTAAATTATAACATTAATTACTTTTTAACGTAATTATGTTTAGGAATATCGCCTTGACAAGAATACGCTATACAGGTATAATTCTGTTATAAGTACGCCTATAGCGTATTTTTAAGGAGTTTATTATGGCAAAGAAGAATATCTACAAACCAGGACAGAAAGCCCCGGCATCTGCTCAATACGGGATAATAGGCCCTAGAGGTGGAAAAATTCCTGGCGAGATCACAGGAGTTAAGGGGAACACACTTCCTCCTACCCAAAAGCCAGGGCAAAAATATATTATCCAGGACCGGACTAATAACAACTCTGGTAAAGGAAAATAAACATTTTTCCTTTTCTAGGCTTGTTAATTAAATCTTTGAAAGAAGTTGACTTACAATGGCTGTTTATAGACGAGTAAAAGGTAGTGACACGCGGCACTACTGTAAAAATTGCTCTAAGTGGCCAACTTCTAATTACGAAGTTAGCCAGGGCAAACCTGTTTCAGGCGAGCTCTGCAATGAATGCCGCAGCAAAGATAGTAATAAAAACTGCAGCAAACGAGCAAATTCCAATGATTGAAATAATAATGCCGAAAACCATCGGTATTATTCATTTTAAATCGTCAAATTTCTCCACCATGCTCAGCAAACAAAAAAGGCCAAAAGGCTCAGACCTGGTTGACGTCTGTAGAGGTTGAACAACTTTTTGATGCTTGCCTCCTCAGGCTCAACGGAAACCCTGAGTTTAGGATCTTTGCTCTGCGGGACCGTTTAGCTATTGGCCTGATGATAGCGGCTGGTTTGCGCAGCGATGAGGCCGCCAGCTTAATATTTGATGATATTCTGAAGCAGGACAAGCGCACAGCGCTGAACATCAAAGGGAAAGGCGCCAAGGATCGCGTGGTGCCCACCAGCGAAATAAATAATATATGTATCCATTATTTATTTTGTAATTTTTCCTCTGCAATACTTATTGCATCGATAGCTGTTTTTATTTCATGTATAGTTTCTTCTATGCCTTTATCAATTGATTGAATAATTTCAGGTATTGCTTCATTTGATTTACCATATTGAGGGAAAGGGATGATTCCAACATACTTATTGCATAAATCCTTAATCATACGTAGATAGTTGTAGGCATCAGCTATTTTTCCAAGGAGATCCGGATTTTTTATCCATTGCAACTCTCCACCATCAGAGAAAGCGGACCAATGTTGGATCTTAATAAAAACTATCAAGTTCATACATTCGGTTGTGAGATTATTTGCGCTCTTTTTCCACCTGCTTAATGGTCCAATATTAACTAATAATTCTTCCTTCAACAATCTAAGGATTTTATTCTTTCGTTTTAGCTCTTCTTTATTTTGTTGAAACTTACTAAGCCAAAGAGCAATTGGAATACCGATTATTGCACCTAATAAGGTTGCAGCACCATTAGATAAAAAATCTCTCCAAAAATCTATATTAAAAAATTCCATAATATAATCCCACATCGATTATTGATTATCTAATAAGGAAATAAAGTTATTCACTTACAGTATTGCTTTCGATAACTAATCTTATCTCAACAAGTATAACAATATTATTCTAAACAATAATTGAGGAATTTGCGAACGGATGTGTTGAGATTAGGAAAACAAAATATGGCTTAAAAGGCCACTGCTATATGGTCAATCCATCGAGAGAAGTGGTTTTTAGAGGGAAATAAGGGGGTAAATGGTGTATATAGAGTATATTGTGTATATTGTTTCTACCCTATATGCACCGGAATTGCACCGGGAAATCTTGAATTAGCTCCTTTATTGAAGTCAGGTTCGAGTTCAGCATGGTGGGCGGTATTGGACAGAATCCGAACCGCCGAGTTTCAGCGTTTGAGGGGAAGAATTTTATGAGAAGTCAATCTATGTACATTTCTATAATATGGGTCACAGAACTACATCTTAGCAAGCAGCAAATGCATTAAAACAAAATAACCTGGCTTTCGGCCAGGTTATATATATTAGGAGAATAAGTGAATTATCCAAGAACAGATTTCTTAATTTCCGGTAATTTTTCATCCAGTAAGCTTTGTGTAATATCAATATTCTTCTTTGTTCTCTTGTTTTTAGGATAACGAATTCGCATTTTATCTATCGCTGATTTAACTACTATATTTATTTGATTATTGTTCTTCCTTTTTGTATCAACGTATATTGAATATATTCGCTTACTATTGACACCAATGTCAAAGGATACATCAGGATTAATTTTCTGTTTCGTGGTTCGTTCGTCAGCTATGTATTTAAATTCAATGATAAACTTTTGGTTGTTCGTGTCGTATTTTCCCCGAATTGCAACTGGAACACTATATGGTGATGCAGATACACGATGTTCAGCTTTGGATCCGCGGTAAGGTACTGGAGCTCTTTTTGTTCTAGGTTTGGGGACATCTATCCATGAGCTACTATTTAACATTTACATTCCCTCAAGAGCCTCATCTAATGTTTTTATAATTGTATCATACCGCTGTTTTAAGACCCTTGTTCTTAAAATTGAATTATAACTATCTATTACAATTACACCCCATTGGTTTCCATTTACTTCAACAGGAAAACCACAGTAGGACCTTTGACCAAATATCCGTTTACTCACCAAATCTTTGGAACAGAAGGTGTCATCGGCATAGGTTTGAAAATTATCTTCAGTGGGATTAGCGTGTAAATCTGGAAGATTGTATACATTATACATGCCATCCCTAATCCACGTTTTCCCTGCGATCCCTTCAGGATTAACAGTAGAATCAGGTACGCGAAAAATATTTGAGCTTGTTCGTGTTGTATGACCTGTCCGTGCAACTGGTATCAACCATCCCGACCACGGCCATTGTTTAAAACATAAGTAGAAATCAACTTTTTTGAACAATGTTACACGGTGATGGTGTGGGTCATCATTTAGATCATCCGCCGTAAAGATTTTCTCTCTATATTCTTTTAATATGATTTGAATAATTTTCCAATCTTTTTGACTACCTACCCTTGTTCTCAACGCATCAATAAGGAAAACGGAAATAATAATAATTGGAACAATCCACCATGCGTTAGTTTGTATATTGGTTATGATAGTACCTATATCATTACCAAGAACTTGAGTAAATTTCGCAGAATCTGCTTTTAGGGATGCCACAAGAATGATACTTGTAGAGCTAAATATGTATTTTAAATGACCCAATCTCGTATATATTTTATTTTTGGGCCTGAGTTTCATTCTGATTGCCATATTGATATGAATATAACATAAAATGCGATTTTCCAATATTTTATTTGAAGTTCCCACAGATGGATATCTTTCACATTTTCCTCTAGCACTTAATGCAAAATGTTTTGTTATTTATTCCCAAGAAATCTAAATTAGCCAAAGCGATATCTACCTCATCAATAGAATGGTTATTTCGGATTGAGCATTTTGAGATAATTAAAGGGTGAATTCAATTCTTTATCAATTATTTCGTCCGACGGATTAACGATAATCTTATTGAAAATTGTTGTTATTAATTCTGACTTTTCTTGCAATCCCAATTGGTGATATAAGTCCTTTATTATTGATAACAATTCCAATGCTAGATCCAAGTCATCTATATGGACAGAAATCTATTTTAATAAGTTCTCCAAGTTGGTAACAGGGTTGTTTTTTTAGCTCAAACGTTCTATAATGACACTATGTCAAAAAAAGACCCAGAGTATTATGGGGCAGGAATGAAGTTTAGAACACTTCGTGAAAAAGCAGGAATAACACGGAGGGTGCTTGCTGATATCGCAGGGTGTTCAGAAAGAACTGTATATCGTTGGGAAAAAGGTGAAAGCAAACCACCGAAACTTGTTATTAAGGAATTAGAAAGGCGAATTGAAAAAATGAGCTATGCAAAAAACAAGAATGAAGAAATTAAGGATTTCACATTTATCGACCTGTTCGCTGGTATAGGTGGTTTCCGCATTGGTTTTGAAAGTATTGGGGGGAAGTGTGTTTATACAAGCGAGTGGGATAAATTTGCTCGAGAAACATACGCGGCCAACTTTATTATGGACGGCAATCACCCATTCGATAAAGATATTACAAAGATTGATGTCGAATCAATCCCTAAACATGATGTGTTGTTAGCCGGATTTCCATGCCAGCCATTCTCAATAGCTGGAGTATCAAAAAAGAATGCCCTCGGAAAACCACATGGTTTTGATGATGAAACACAGGGAACATTGTTCTTTAATATCAAGGAAATATTATGGTATCACAAACCTGCAGCATTTCTGCTGGAAAATGTCAAAAACCTTGTAAATCATGACAAGGGAAGAACATTTAAGGTAATTCGAAAAACGTTGGAAGACGATCTGGGTTATCACATCTCTGAAAGAATTATAAATGCGAAGGGATATTTACCACAAAATCGAGAAAGAATTTTCATTGCGGGATTTTTAAAAGAAACAGGTTTTGATCTTAATGGTATGGAAGTGCCAAATTCTGATGACGGTCCAATACTTTCCAGTATTTTGCATTCTGAAAATGGAAATGAAGATACTGAACAACCATATACGGAAGGACCGGAAGCAAGGGTTGCTGACAAATATACACTAACTCCAAAACTATGGAAATATTTGCAGGACTATGCAGAAAAGCATCGAAAGAAAGGAAATGGTTTCGGATTTGGTCTGGTTGGTCCTGAAGATAAGGCACGTACATTATCTGCAAGATACTACAAGGATGGTTCAGAAATTTTGATCAAGCAAAACGGAAAACGTCCAAGGCGACTTACGCCCAGGGAGTGTGCACGTCTTATGGGTTATGATTTACCTGGACAAAAGCAATTCATTATTCCTGTATCTGATACGCAAGCTTATCGTCAGTTTGGAAATGGAGTAGCAGTTCCAGTAGTTGAAGATATTGCATTCTTCATGAGAGATGCAATTTTGAAATCTATCATATTAAAGGATGGAAAGTAATTACAATTAAAATTTATAGATACATAAATGCCAGCAAACGACATATCAATGAATTGTAAAAATAACAAAATATGAGCGATGTTGTATCGGCAGAAAAACGCAGCCAGATGATGTCAGGTATCAGCAACAAGGATACCAAACCGGAAATTATTATAAGAAAAGGTCTGCATGCTAGGGGGTATCGTTTTCGATTACATGTATCTTATCTTGCTGGAAAGCCTGATCTTGTCCTGAAAAAATATAGTGCGGTAATCTTTGTTAATGGATGTTTCTGGCATGCACACGATTGCCATTTATTTAAATGGCCAAAAACAAGAAGCGAGTGGTGGCGGTCAAAATTACTAGGAAATGCTGAGAAAGACAAGGAAAATATCATAAAACTACGAAATGATGGGTGGAGAGTGCTAGTTGTTTGGGAGTGTGCTATTAAAGGAAAAACCAGAATTCCGCTGGAACAGATTTTGGATAAAATCGTAATATGGATGGAAGGAATTGAGGAATTTACCGAAATTCAAGGCGGTTAATCAGTTAGATCTAACTTCTCCCATTGATTATATAAAACAGAAAGATCTTTGGCTTTCACACGAAACTGGCTGCGATGTTTTGCCGTTGGGCCTGAGGATATATTTTCAACTTTAATTCCGGGATCATAATAAACCTTGCCTTCTTGGAAAGCCAAGAGAAAACGGAAAAAACTGGTTCCTTCTCCTAGATAAACATAGCGACTATATCTGAATTGATAATTATCTTTGTTACCGCGACGCTCTGAAGGAACGTATACAGCCTTTGAATGCTTGCGATTCCAAATAGAGAGTAATTTTTCAAAGCTCCAGATTGCAATTATCTCATTTTCATTTGCCTTCAAGATTAGACCTCCGTTGGGAGAATCGAAAGATCCGCTTGAAGGATTGAAACCAGAAATTGTCAACGTATGGCCAGTCGCATCGGCTGGTCGGTCACAATAGTATGTTCCACCATAATTCATACGATCCGGAAGACCTCTTTTGTCATCATAACCGTATTTAAATACAAAATCCTTAACGCCATAATCCTTATAAAATCCACCAGTTGGTTGCGGTGTCATCAAGGTTAAGGCCTTTGCGCCAAGTTTCACTTTATCGATATTGGTGGTTTTAAACTGCTTTACTTCCCATCCCAAGAAATCTGGTTTAGAATTTCCGTTGGGAGTAATTCCTAATTCAGCTTCCAGAGTGTAGCCTCCACAATTTGGTGCACTGCAAGGAAGAGGGATTCGATCTTTGTTAAGACGCTTGCTATCAATCCAAGATTTTAGGTGAATACGAAGGAGCTCTTCAATGAGAGCAGATCGGCTATCTCGTTCTAAACTGATCTCAATAAATAACTCGTCTCCTTTTTGAAATTCAATTGTTTCAATGGCAATTGGATGTTCTGGAGAAACAACATAGCCAACAATTTCTCCCATGGGTTTAACCCCGAAAAAGAGAACTCTATCAATATCACGAGAAGTCATCAAACTACTAGGGGATTCTTGACATCCTTTTAGAAAACCAGAAAAGCGAACTTCAGGATATTGTGGATAAAGAATTAATTGAGCGTGGGAAGCGGAACAAGCCATTTCCTCTTCATCGGAGAGCCATGAAAAGTTAAGAGAGCTCTTAAGAATATAGTTTTTAGCCGATGGATCCGAAACTATATCCAAATTCGGAAACAGGTTAAGGACATCAAAATTTGAACCTAGATAGACCTGGTTTTTTGAATTATCATTTGGGGATAATCGTTTTGCGTACAATCGTGTAACACCAAGGCACAGCATCTGTTCTTTTAATTGATCTAAAGATTCCATCAATATTATCCTTAAACTCTTTTTATGATTAAGAAATAGATGAATGTTTGTCAGCAATTGATCTGGATTCTGCTTTATTTACAATTTCAAGTTGTTGTTTAACATATTCAAAGGCAATATGCTGCTGGATCTCAGGAAGTTGCCAAAAGAGGATTAATAATTCTTCGTCCAATGAGGATAAAAATCTCGGTAAAGATAAAGATTATGATATATCAAACCCGGATTAATGGATAAGTAATTATTCTTTATTAGTTATGATAAAACTTCTTATCTTAACCAGAACAACAGTATTATTCTACTCTAATACAGAGAAAATAATTTTCCAAAGTGGGGATTTTGTTCCGTTCTAACCACTCCCGATACGGATATACTGGTTATGTCATTCCTGTAGAATTACTCTTAGACACATTCTCTTCGCGTAAATCTACGACCCACTAACGAAAAATGGGGTGTTGGTAATTATGGTTAGCAGGAGGATATCCCCCTGCCCTTCCCAGCTGTCATCCACTTTTAAACCGTAACTTTCTGTTCAAATGCCCCCGCTG
>SDBU01003220.1_pt1 | contig 20950 bp, 18 predicted proteins | sample 2277071 | NCBI WGS metagenome assembly SDBU01 (sample SAMN10397929, study PRJNA504765) | marine sediment metagenome | isolation source: marine sediment core GS08_GC12, 126 cmbsf | place: Arctic Ocean: Gakkel Ridge, Loki's castle | collected 2008
GCTTCCTAGCCCGGCCATTCTTAAAGCAAATAGAGACCGGTGGATAGCTTTGACAACGCCAGAAGAAGCTTCAAGCTCACGAAAATAATCCAGCTTCCCTTCTTCTTTCAAATTCCTGAAGATCTTATCAAGCATAAACAGAGAGGCTGCCTTTGAAATCTGCCTGACACCACGGGTCGAAAGCTCCACTCCTGCTATCTCCTGGGCAAGAGAAGGCAGGGTCACAAAATGCAGATTGACCCAGGAATGGCCTCTGGAGGTAAGTACTTCACCAATCTGATGACCTAATTGATAAGAAGGGACAATAAAGATCTTTTCTTTGAGAAGATGCGCCTTACAATATTCTGCCAGAAAAGAAATTAGGGTATTCATTTTATTGCGTATATCTTAACGTTGTCACCTTGTTCTAAACAGTCTCTAATTTTATTGGCAATACGCTCATCAGTACCTGCGCTTTGTAGCACTTTATATCTATTCATTCTATTTTCTAAAGTAGTAGTACTATCGCAAACTCAAATGTACTTCAATTCATCATTCACAGCAAAGGTATAAATCACTCTTTCGTCTTTATAATTATAGATATTAACCAATATTCCCCATATCAACTTTACAAAAAAGAATATTCGTTCTAATACTGGCCTTGCAGTTAGGGAACAATCTATTTCACAAAAATTATTTAATACAAAAACATTGCCTGAAAAAATAACACAAACCTTTATAATCTCAAAATAGTCTCAAACTTTGTGAGTTGGGCCGAAGCACTTTTGTTTTGATGTCGTTTAATCGAGATACCCTGAGGAACTCAATAACTGATTCAATTTGATCTGGGATTCTTTTTGTATGGCTTCTAGAATTGGCGCCAATTGATCTTTTAAATAATCGCTGATTTTGACATTCTTCATATAATTTATGCGATCATGGCTGTCTACATACCAGGTTCCAGGTGCTTCTTGACGAATCAGTTCCCGAATCCATTGTGTTATTTCATTCAATTTAAGTATTTCTAACCAGCGGGTCATACGGCGTAATGCCCTCAATACAACATCAGGATCACTGGACGTTAATACTTGATTTGACAAAATATTCAATGCCATGAGATATTTATCATCATTATTTGGATGGTATGATTCAAAAACCATTGCTTTCCAGAGTTGTTCTTCAGTCTCTTTGTTGCCATCTATGCGTCCCTCAAGCTTTACTGGATGAAGGCTCCCCGCACCAAATATTTTTAATGAGGATTCACTCGCCTCTCTCACATCCCAATATATAGATTTTTGTAGAGTCAAAAGGATCTCTCTTGCTTTTTTAATAGGGCAATAACCAAGCGAATTTGCAATTTGTGCGATTGTACTTCTAGCACTTGGGATGATGCGTGGAGAGTATTTTGTAAGATCGCTAAGCGATATGACCTTTTCCCAATCCCCATTAGCTGCCCACTCCCTGATTTGACTTGGATGTGGAATTTGCTCCTTATGATTGAATATATATTTTGCATGTTGTTTAGGAGTTTTTGGCTTATTAACTTGATTTGGAAGAAATCCTAATGCTCGTGAAATCTTAACTGCCCCCCCCCAATTCGGGATTGATTTCATAAGCCTTTTTAAGGGAGGAAGTAGCACTATGTTCATCGCCCATTTCATGATATGCGACTGCCAACCCCTTGTGGATGTAGTCAAGGTTAAAACCGAGATCTAAAATCCTTTGTAAATGCTTTACTCGCACCTTGGGATCAGGCTTTCTTTTAGACTCATCGAAATAACCGGCTGCAAAGCCATAATGAAAACTCCGTAATTTCTCTCTAATTGTTTCTTGAGTGACCCCGTTCGTATAAACATCCTCCAAGATCTGAAGACCTTGTGAAGCAAGATCCAGATCTATTAAGTATTCAGCCCAACGGATCCAAATCTCGATAGATTCATCACGCTTCACTATACTTAAGAGTAGATAAGATGCATCAATCACTAAAGGATTTTTAATCAATTTGTTGATATCTTTATAACGCTCCGCTTCAAAGGCTGCGTGAACCAGGCGTAATGCCAAGAAGATGTCAATTGGTTGTTGCTGAAAAGCCTCCCAGGCGCTACTAAAAGCATTTTTTCGTTGAACGATATCATTTATATCGATTGATAAACCTTGAACTTCAACACTCCAATGAGCAATCCAATTAAATGAAATATCGGAGACAATTTGGCTAGCCTTATGGCGATAGTCCTTGAGTGTTGCATAAGCCTCGTTGATCTCCATTGTCTTTTTTGTCGCCTCCCCTATGTTTCCCGGATTTAAGTCGGGATGATCCGAGAGCATAAGTCGATGATAAGCCCTACGGAGTTCATCATCCGAGCAATTGCTTATTAAATTGAAAATCTTGTAAAGATCGTTGATTGTTGTCATGTTAAGTTTCCTTGACCAAATTTTGGCTACTTTATCACTTCTAAAATAAGCAAATCGCCTTACCTTAAAATGTACCTAACCTAACCTCGCCTCCATAATCTGATGGAGGGATAAGACGGCAGAAGACAACTTCTAAATATCTATCTTTTCTCTTTACCTGTTTTTTTAATTCGTAAAATAGATCAGGAATTTCATTCCCACAAAAGCCCAACACCAACTTCACTCGCTTTCGCACATGAATCCTTTTGCCTCGTGGCTTATCAAATGCAAATTTGACAGCCATCTTATTTTCCTCTAACCAGTTTCTATGTTCCATTCCCTGTAAAAATAGATTATCTAATTCTACTCTGCCAGCGTGGGGGCCTTTTATCTCAAAAGCAACAAGAGAATGATCATTAATATCATATCCTAAAATATCCAGCCTCTCAGGATTATCGGTTCCTTCAACTGTCTGAACTTCATAAGAAAGAAGCCCTATTTTAATTGGAGCTTTCTTTTCCAAAGGTATTTCCAATCCTTGCTTTGAAAGCATTCTGTCACATAACTTTCTTTGAAGGTAATATTCATTTACAACTTGTTTTGGAATTATTGTTGCTTGGTCTATGTTTTTTTCTGCACAATTTTTTATGTCTTCTGTCAACACAATAACGTGAGGTATAAGCGACTCTAAGAATCTAAACTTTCTTAAAAAAACATCATTAAAGCGCCTTCCCAAGAGATAAAGGCAAGGCATACGTACTTTTTTATGCTCCTTTAGACTTCTGTGCAGGTCAAGAATCGGATAAAGGATCTTTCTCAGATAGGGCGTTCCAACATTTTTCACAGAAAGATCTTCAATTGTACCAGGGAAGCCCACAACAAGACCTTCCCAGCTACGATTTCCCCGGCAAAAATACAGATTAAGCTTGCGGAGATATCCTGTTATCTTCTGTTCCCTTAAAATATTTACTGGTATTTCTTCAATTTTCATTCCCGAATTTTTTAAAAAGTCTAAGAGTTTATTAAGAGATTTAAAAGAAAGATTTGCATCCCTTAATAATTTCCCATAAATCTCCTTTTCCATTTCAACCTCCTTCAATGGATCCAAACATCTAAATCCTAACTTCAAAAAGATACCAGAGAGACATCATTTTGCTAAATCTTATTTAGGAAGAGTGCCCATTTTTAATCGATATTCATAGGTATTTTCTTTTGTGCATTTATTAATAATGCTTGTTTCTTCGATGGGCGCACCCATAGTCCAATAAACATATCCATCTTCTTCAAAGTACGTGATCTTCATTTTATAGAACCGACCTTCATATCCAAAGCGGCGGATATGTTTAACCATCTGTATAAAAAGATCCTCGTCTACTCTTTCTCTCTTAATATAATGATGCGGCCAAGTTGCAGCATAAGTTTTCGCAAAGACCCATTTTGAATTATTAATAAATCCCTTTAATTCACTAGGAAGCTTCTTCATCTATTTACTTTAAAAGCCATCTATTTCAACGATTAGCGGGCAATGATCACTATACTTAATCCAATCTTCATACTTTCCTATTTCAACTTTACTGATTTTTTCTATAATTGATCTGGATGCGAAGCAATAATCTAGCATATGTTTAAATTCTGTATTTTTATGCTGATAAAAAGTGTATTGATTATGCTTTCCATAATCTTTCTCAAAATATTCATGGTAAGCGCTAAGAATCTCTAGTTTCTTAAATTCTTCAATAACCATAAACCCTGTTTTTTCAACAGGCTTTTCAATATTAGGAGTATTATAATCTCCTATAAGAATAGAGAGGTTATTTTTTAAGATATCTCCATACTTTGTTACTGTTTTCTCAATTTGATATGTATAGGATTTGCCTTTATCCTTACCCATGGGTGCCATTGCCCATATTGCAAAGAGATAAAATTCAAATTTATTCATAATTTTCATAGGGACAATAAACTCAATTGATATATTATTTTCCATACTCAGAATTTGATAATCTTTATAAAAGAATACCCCTACACCCCTATGAGGATAAAAACCTCCAAACCAAAAGCTTTTTAATGGTATTTTTTCTTTGCAGAAAGCACGCAATTTCTCTAAATTTTCACATTCTTGAATTACCACTATATCAGGTTTAAGCTCTAAGATATTATCAATCTTCTTTCGATATCCCCCCTGACAATTCCAAGATATTATTCTCATATTTAAACACCTCTTGATGTAGATCTAAATAAATTATCTTATCTGCACGAACACACCCTCTAATCAGTCCTAAAGCCCCTTCTCCTACTATATCCAGCCATTGGCCCAACTTTCTCGCCCTCAGTAACCCTAAAGAATGCCATATGAATAACCTTCTTTCGATATAAAAGAGCAGATCCTACAACTTTCTTCCCTTCGTATCGATAGTCCCAAGTTTTGTTTTGCACCAACAAGCTCTTCCCCATCAAGAAGAAGAATGTGTATATCTGCCTTATTTATAACTTTCAATTCAGGCACAGAGCCACTGTGGCTTACTTCTTTGACTGTTAGCTGATTTTTCTCCAAAGCTTCTTTTAAAGTGATGTATTCAGGATCATGATTGACAGAGCTGCTCAAGGGAATAATTCCCATATTTTTAAAATTTTTGAGGCTTCCCCAGTTCAATATTTAAGAGATAACTTTTTATTACGGTGTCCATTTTTTTCTCCTATAATTTATAAAATGACTTAACCTTAATTACCCTTCTCCATACGCTGCAAAAGCATTAACAGGTATTGAAAATTTCCCATCAAATTGCTCTTTCTCAAAGCCCTCTTTTAAATGGAATATGATATTTTCTTTCACTTTTTTATCAGAATCATGTCCAGAACTTAGGATTCTAACTTTGGAGAAAGCACAATGACAGGAAGCAACTCACAGCCAATTTCTTTCTGGCTTCCTTAATCTCGAGAAGATATGTGAATTGATTTATCCGGAACAGGAGAATTTATCTAAAGGTTTGATATTATCTTTGTAAGATCTTCTTTCCACGTAGCTATAGAATCAATAGAAAAAGGCAGAATAAATTCTTGGTCAGGCTCTTGACTGAATCCTAGCTTTTTCAATTTTTTCAAAACTTCACCTTTCTCTTCCTTTATCCATTCTTCTCGTACTTGAAGAAAAACAGGAGTTTTATATTTCTCCCAAATAGGCAGAAAGTAACCGAACCAGCTCGACAGAGTCTCACTCTCTATTTGAAATCCATAGTAGTTGTATGACTGCCCCAGTCTACCTATTTTAATTTCTTTTGATTCTAGATAGTTTTTTATGTCATAGATAATATTGAATAATTTATTAAGAGCACTTGGAACATTTTCATCTTTTAAAATCATTATCTCCTCCTCATGCAATTCTTGGTAAATATAGCTCTCAACAAAAAGAAAAAGTTCGTTTTGTAGGGAGTCTTTTGTGTCTAGGTCACTAAGCACTTCTTCCCAAAATAGAGGAATAAAATCAATCTGCTGCTGGGTACACCATTTGATAAAATCCTTTCCATTTTCTCGTTTGCTTAGTCTGTTGCATACAGCGATAGACAGATCTACAGTACTACGGGGAGCAAGGAGGATTAAAATATTTTTAGAGATACTTTCGAATTCTATAAAAGGGAAAAAACCATGTAACTGCTTATCTTTAAATACATTACAATATCTGATTAATTGGTCATCTCCGCTTAAATAGGCTCCAAGTTTTGTCTCAACAACAATTAATGTGTCTTTAGTCAAAATTATTAAATCAGGCCTTCCGGACTCGAATGTCGCCTGTGTGACTGTCTCAACTTGAAGCTGAGATGAGCTCAATGGCTTTTGCAGAATACGATTAAAGAAGAGTTTTTGGAAAGGTATGTATTCCTGTCTAGCGGCGAGCATATAGGAAATAACTTCTGTGGCAATATCCTCGCCACTTCTTCCGCTAAAATTATTAAAAAGACTCATAGTTCCCTTTATGTGGCCCTATTGTTCCCATTATTCTGTTCTTATTTATATCAGAGGAGAGATTCTTAAGTCAAACCATGAGTCACTCAATTAAACAACATTCTGACTTGTTCCGCTAATATAAAATGAAATTTAAATTAGCTATATTTATTTATGAATCTATTTATTCCTTCAATCATCCTTTCAACTTCATTGTAAGTGCTTTTCATCTTAAATTCATGTGCTAAATCACATCTTATTTCCCACCAATTATATATACTAAACATATCTTCCTTTTTTATAGATCCACTTTTTGCTAGTTCTTTAGTAAGTTTTTTAATTGAAACTTTTTTTTCATTTCCATTAATATCCAATTCCTCTAAAGGAATATCATTCCGCTTACATAATTTTTTAACGAAATGTTCTAACTGCCGTCCGATAATCAATCCTGCTATCATATGATCTGTCTCTAAAAAAAGATAAGAAATTTGAAGATAGCTTTTTTCTTCCCATATATGCTCAAGTGCATTTCTTGCCATAATCCTTTTAACTGCGTTTGGCTTATTTTTATACAATTCATAAATTTTTTTATATTTAGGGACATCTTTTAGTGAGGATGAATTTAAAATTCTTGCTAATGTCCATAGTGCCATATCCACGTCAGCAATTCTGGTAAATTGATACTCCTTTTTAAGTTCATCAAGGTTTTCTAAATAAAGAAGATATTTTTCTTCTGGATCTATGCCCTTTACATACAACAAGCACTCAACGGGCGAACTTAGAATCCCGTAATTATTAGAATCAACAAATCTGAGAATGCACGAAACTATTTCTATATTCTTTAAAACAGCATAGAGTTTGCCAATAACTACTTCATCATTCTTTTTTAATTTATTGAAAATATATTTTATATCTTCTAACTCTTTTTCTTTAACCCCTGGCATTTTCCACCAATCCAAAAATTTCCAATATCGGTTTTCTTCGTCTATCAAGATTTTCAAATGCTCAAGTGAAAACGCCTTTTCTCTGCCTTTTAAGGGTTTAAAAATATCTTCAAGCTCCTGCATATTTGGCCTACCGAGATATATGCTGCTCACATCTGGGAAATACCGAAGTGCTGTCTTGAGATCAAAGTTTTCTATTTCTATCATGTTTCAAATCGCCTCTAAGGGATTCCTCTACTTTTCAAAAAAAATCGAATCAATCATCTTGCAGTTATTTGCATTAGCAATTTTTTCAACATCACCAGGTGAATAAACCTGGCTCATTAATGCTTCGTTCAAAACTCTCCCCCAACTTCTTGATATGGGTCCCGAGCCAGTTTTACTTGATTTAATCACAAAGGATGCATGATTAAAAAGAAGTTCAATGATTGAATCGAGATATCCTGTTGTTGTACTAAGTAAACAATAAATATAATCAAATCCTGAAAATAACTTGTTGATTATTTGTTCTAAATCTGTAACCGCAAATGTATTTTTCCAAAATCTCCACAATTTTTTATTTTCTGAGGTTTTATCTGACATCATCAATTCATAATCTGGAATTAAATCTGTAGGTGCAATTAATCCAAGCAATGCTGAAACAATAAACACATTAGCTATTTGATTTTTTCTGAACTGGTCAAGAAGATTTCTAGTAATAGACTTATAAAGATTTCCTTGATACCTATCAATTGCTAGCGACGTCCTAGATTCAAGTATCCTCAAATTTGTTTGCCATGCTTTCTCAGCATTTTTTCTGCGAACCTCCTCTGTAGTTCCGCGATTTCTAAAATAAACAAAAGCATCATTAGGAGATAAACTTGTATAGAAACGAATTAGCTGAAGTCTGTAATCATCTAAAAACTGAAATTTATTAAATTTTTGGGAGCAGTGAACATCATTCCAAGTCGGATAGTCACCGCCTTTAGATTTACTTGAACAACAAGGGATAAGAAAGAGAGCTCTTTTCTTACCAGATAATTTTGCTGATTCCCTTTTTTCCGTTGCTGTTTTTTTCCGATTTAGGACATTAACTCCTTTACTTAGTGCTATGGATATCAGTTTAGATTCCGCTCTTTCAAGATCTCTTTTTATTACTGGAAATTCTTGGGTATAAAAAGAGATGAGAATTTGCTCTTTCATCCGGATAGAGTACAATGATTCTGGGATTACATTTTCAAAGCTATCTTTTTCAAACCATGCATCAATCCAATGTTTATGATTCTGATCATCATATCTAGTAGTTCCCAAAATCTCATAAGTTAAAGTGCCTAAATGATAGGCATGCGAACGTCGCCATCTCCCACCAGGCTGATTTGAAATCCCAAAATAAAAATAATTTCCCGACATTGCACGGGCTGTATATAGATGAGGCTCTGACTTTATCTTCCGATATATTTCATCAGCTTCTGGACTCAAATAAAATCCTTTATCATCAAAAATAGCCTCTAAAGGATCGCCTTTTTTTGTTTTAAATAACGGTACTGGATTTGCCAAAGACAGTTCCCAGAGAGAACTATCATCGATATCATCTAAAGATGTAATATTAACAACAGACATGTTTCTTGATGTTTCATTATTTTCCCTGTTTATCTGGAGAGGCTGAACTGTAATATTATCTCCATGTACTTTTATATTGAAATGTCCCGTGAATCCAAACCTATGTAAAATCCTCACTGTTGATTTTATTACAACAGGAGAAAATGTATGATCACTTCTATCGAGAAAATACACACCATTTGAATGAATGTCGACCCTATCATCCCCTTCCCAAGGAGAATATCTATCAATTTTAATTTCAACAGTTGAACCAGCTCTTAGTTCACTCTCTTTTTCTGATAATTCTTTCTCTACAGCGAAATCATCCTTACCGCCTCTTGCCCTCGTTATGTCATAAAAACTGGGCATTTACGGCCCCCTTATCTATCAACGCAAATTCTTTTTCAACATAATCACAATACCGAAAATTCATCGTCCTCTGGCTTTTCCTTCCCCCTCCTCTCTTTCTATAAATATTCAACCAATAATCAGAATATTGTTTTATTTTTTTTATCTCCATCTTCAAAAAAAGCGACATAAATAATCTTTATCCCTTTACCCCCTTTTAAACTTTCAAAATAGCCCTCTTATTCTTTTTTTTTCTTCAATAGTATTAGTAAAAACAAATAAATATTTAAGCTCGACTTTGCAACTATTACTTAATGCTTGATTCTTGCTTCTCCAAGGCTAAAACTTCATCAAGAACATATTTCTGGAATGAATCTACATCCGTGTAGTAGCTGAATCCTGCTTGGTTAGCCGCCTTATATATCTCTTTGCTTTCGTTAATGAGTAACGCTACAGGTTTACTTAAGCCCTCTTGTAGCCCGTTAGGCCATGCTAAGTCCAGAACAGCAATTGGCTCGCCTGTAGTTTCATCTGTAAGCTCGTAGCTGTGCTCTCCTTTTGGCAAGCCTTGTTGCCTGACCCATTCATTGCAGTCCTTAATTTTGCGTTCTTCTTCTTCGCTTTCAATGCCACCTGGGATAGCCACTAGCTCTCTTTCTAAAACCGTTGCAATATCTTTCACTTCAGGAATTGATCCAGCTAAAAGGCTCTCTAAGAAATCATTTGCTGCCTTAGAAAGGATCTCTCGCCGTGCTTCAAGAAAGTCTCTATATCTATCATATTTCCATAGTTCTCTGTCCATTGGAATCCAGTGCGACTCAAGCGCTCCTGGGTGTTTATTAACGAATTCTTCTAAATATATTTCGGGATCTCTATTGGAAACCTTTAAGTTTGTCTCTTGGGTTAAAAAGGTAAAATTAGCCAGAGCATTGACTTCATCTATTAAGTAACCATGTTCATAGAGTTTGGATTTTGGGAAAATATGATGAAGCTGAAGGCTACTTTGCTTGCCTAAAAGGCTTTGAGATAGCTCAATACCCGAACCCCAGTCTCTAGCCTTCCATACTCTGGCAAGCATATATAGTAAAGGGTAGAATCGAGCACCTATGCTCCATCCCTTGAAGTTATCAGGATGCACCCGGAGATCACCCCTAATTTGGTGTAGCTGATCGATAAGCCGATCAAGGGCGCCTTCATTCTCTTCAATAATACTTAAATCTTGACTCAATATAGTTTCGGTCGAACCCGCATAGCGCCCCCAAAGGAATGTGTGAATATACCAGTAAAGGAGTTTATCGCTCTCCTTGGTATCTAAACTGTATTTCCCCTTTTGTATGGCATATCGTGCGAGAATCGGAAATGAGTATCTGCTTCCTAATACTCTATCGTGATCCAAACCAAGTCTAGCAAAAATTAAATTCAATAAATAATTGACAGTTTTTTCCGCCAGCTTCAGATTTTTCTGAAAATTGTCGGTGTCTACATCCTTTAGCGCCGAAAAAAATGCTTTTCCTGTCATGATTGAATTTACAACCCGCAATAACCATTCCAATTTGAAATAAAATCCGGCCTTTTCCCACTTCTCTAATAGAGCCCTCATCTCATGACGTGCATTTGGCCATTCCGCACATACCTTGGCTAGAGCAAGATCCCCCTTAGAAAGTTTTGTGCCCCCACTATTAACCTTATTAAAGATATCAACAACAACATCTATAGTTCTATCTTCACCGGTAACCTCTTCAACATGAAAGTCAACATCTTTAATATTATACAAATTTGTGAGTCTTTCGATGTACTTATCGAGTTCCGCAGTACAATTCGGATTCTTATTCAGTTTGGAAATAGAATGTCCAATTCCTTTATTCATAAGATCTTTCACATTAAACCACATAGGATTGCCTTTCATCTTTGCAGGTGCATAAAATTCAAAGATTTCATCCTCAAGGTTGAAATACAGACCCGTAAATGCATTTTCATTCCCATAAAAGAATTTTGGAGGTCTACCACGAATAATCCCATAGAGAGTGGTAATTCGTTGTTGACCATCGAGGAGTAGTTTAACCACTCCTGGTTGCAAAGCTGCATCGCCTCTAGTACTTGCACCCTCAGATTTTGTTACCCAGACAAGTAGGATTCCAACTGGAAATTTACGATAAAGTGAATACATTAGCCCGCGCACTTGATCTCTATTCCAGACATAACCTCGTTGAAACTCTGGTAGGGCAATACTTCCGATATCTATTTGGTCAAGAACTGTACTTACTTTCATGTTATCACTCCTTTAATTTATTTGAATTTACTCTTTCTCTTTATTTAATATTTCTTTTACTAAATCAAATTATGAGGACGTTCAAACGCAATGACTATTGCCTCATCATTCTTTTGAAATTCATTGAAAACGCTAGCCCTTGGATTCAGCAATATTTTTTCACCTGATTTTACTCCAATCAGAATTATTGGATTCTTTGTATCTCTGTTTGAATATATATCTGCTCCCAAATCTAAAAATTTTTTCCCTATATATTCTCCAGGAACAGGAACCAAATAAATTTCATTTGTCTCTTCAGAAATTGTCAGTAAATTTCGATATACGGTGCTGAGTCCATGAACTAGCGATGATTGAGCAAGGAGTAAAGCACTAAAATCTCCAGCGGATATTATTTCATTAGCACCAGCACGTCTCAAATGCTCAATATTCTGAGGAGAAATCCCTTCAACTGTAGTATAAGTTTTGGGCAATTCCATCCCTTCACAAATACTTTTAATTCCCATACAAACTAGAATAGATTTAGCATCAGATAATTCCCCTTGAGTAGGATCTGCTAAGACCACCGTCGTGAAAGCATGCTGAACATTTGCTCTTTTCAGAATTATTTCATTTGCAGGATCACCTTTAATGATATAAACATCCTCAAACTCAGGTACATCTTCGTGCTCGGGGAATTCAACAGTATTTTCTTGTTCGGTAATTATGATTATAGGCCTTTTATGTTTTATTATTTTGGCATGCACCTCTTTTATTAAAGACAATCCTTTATTGTTCCAATTGCAAATAACAATATGATCTTTTAATTCATATTTAGGCATTTTTCTTTTACCTCCTATACGCTGTTCGATAAGCATTGAAGCTATTGTTGCTGTAAATATCCCGACAATTCCCAGGCTTACTATTAAAATAAGAGCAACTATTATTTTGCCAATAGTAGTTTCTGGAACTCCGCTATCTAAACCGCTAAATAAATAAATTGCAATATTCCAAAGAGATTTGGGTAAGGAATTAAAGTCCTTATTTCCCTTTCCTTCTGTAATCCATAGTATTGAAGCACCCATAAGCCAGATTAAGAGGATAACTGATACAAGCCTAACGAGCTTGTACTCTTTAAAAAGTTTCCTTATGGGCCACAAAACCCGCCAGATATTTCTCATCTAAGTAAAAAAATTTCCCTTTCTATATTAGATGCAGTTTATTTCATTTTCACTGACTTATTAACACCCGCTGCCGCTAAAATCTATAGCATAGGAAAAATTTGAAGTCAAACCTAACAAAAAAAGTGTTGACCTGCCCCCTGATATCGGTACAGGAAACATGTTAGAATTTTTCTGCACTAAAGGAGAAGGATATGGGCAGGTCTCAAACGAATTCTTACCTTTCTGTCATCTCTTTGAATGATGTATTGAAATTATAATATTCAATACTCTCATAAGGGACCTAATCCATATTCGTTCAAACGAGATTGCATCTTCTTTGCGTCCCCCACAAGCTCATCTAGTTCAGCCCAAAATTCCCTACTATGGTTTTTTACTCTTGTATGAACAAGCTCGTGTATAATAACATAATCAATTAAATCATCTGGCAATCTAATTAACTTCACATTCAAATTAATATTGTTTTTACTTGAGCAACTTCCCCATCTTGTTTTCTGATTCCTAATAAATACTCTGTTGTAAATGAAGCCATTTTTCTTCGTTAAATGATTTAACCTACTCATGAGTTTTGTTTTAGCTTCAGCTCTGTCTATTTCTACTGAATTTCTCAAAATGCTTTCATGTTCTAGCTCTGCCAAACTCATTCTTTTTTGATGTCTCTTTATCCATTCAACTTTTGACCTCACAACCTTCTCTGCCTTCTTAAATGATAGCCCAATAGGCACAGCTACTCGAACTCCTTTAAATGGCTTAACAGATATGTTCAAATGTTTAGCTTTATGACTCCTCTCAAAGAGAACTTGACCTACTCCATCAATTTCAAGAGATATTGATTTTTCCATTAAAAATGCTTTTCCACATATTTCATGGCTTCTTTACTAAACTTCGAATAATCATCTGGATTGAGCTCAACTTCAGGATGTTCTTTTGAGTATTTTGCCAACTCTAAGATAATATCTCTTTTTATGGTTGCCTGAACGCTTGGTTGCTTCTGCCATCCTGGAAAAGTTTGTTCAGCAACCACATTCTTAAGTCGAGAACCCAATTCTTCAGGTTTTGCGTATCGGACTTTTTCACTTACTATCTGACGTAATGCCATTTCGCCCTTGGAAATTCCCTCTGCTTCCTCCTCCTTGATTGCCTCATTAATTTGTCCAGTAAGCATGGTTAACAAGCCAAGTGTATCTAAATCTCGCTGGTCTTTCTGGCTTATAATTGTTTCAAGTCTCTCCATCAATGTTTTATATATTGGCAAGTTTCCCAATTTTACGGTAAGAATTGCCCTCAATCGCCTCTCAATTAAGATTTCACGTTGCTCTTTATCCTCGGGCAACTCATCAATTCTCCGCAGGTAATTATCATCAACAACAAAGATTGGAGTAGTTTTGTCTATCTTGCCAATATCGATATGTTCATTAATTATCTTCCTAGTATTTGCCATATAATCATTTACATTAGGCTTTTTGTTATATTCCAACTGACGAAGGGCTACCATGATTTCTGTTGCCCACTTATAATCTTCAGAATAATCCAGCACAAATGGGTCAGGAGCAATAGTCTCATACGTAACCTGTAGTTTTTTATATGTTTCTCTTACCTTTGATTGCAGCTTATTCTTTTCGATATGCTTCAAACAATGCCAGAGGTTTGAAATTTCGACTCCAGAAAAGATACTCTTGAATTCATCTATTAGGTCTGGAAGTTTTCTTTTTAACACATCAAAATCAATCAAACAGCTCTCAATCTCATTTTCATTGAAGTTCAGTGCTTTATCCAGATGCTTTAAAACACCACAATAGTCAATGATAATACCACTCTGTTTCTCTTTATATGGCCTGTTTGTCCGGGCAATAGCCTGCAACAAGGTATGGTCTCTTAAAGGACGGTCTAAATACATAACTTGTTCTACAGGTGCATCAAAACCAGTGAGAAGCATACTTTGGACTAATAATATTTTTAGTTGATGTTCAGGTTTTTTAAAATTTCGAATAATTTCTTTCTTTTTCTCTGAAGAATAATGATATTTGCGCAGTTCATCATCATCATTCTGTGCGCCCGTAAATATAATATCCGAGATATCCTGTGCAATTAATTTATCCAAATGAGATTTAATTTTCACACAGGCACGCCGTGTAAAACAAACAACCTGTGCTTTATATCCATTAGGTTCTACATGGTCTTTAAAATGTTCTGAAATGTCTTTTGCGATTGACTCGAGTCGTTCTGGATTCATCATAAATGTCGCATATGAGCTAGCTTTCTGTTTCAATTCATCAAGGGTTTCATCATCAAGGTTCGAATATTCATCCTCAATAATTTTGTCAATATTCACTCCATCCAGATGCCATTTACTGTTTCTGAGCTGATAATGAACTGGTACCGTTGCACCATCCTCTATCGCTTGCTTAATGTTATAGAGGTCTAGGTACCGTTCAATTTTCTTATCTGCTCTCATACCGAAGTTTCTATGAGTATTATGGTCACTTCGGTCTATGGGCGTTCCTGTAAAGCCAAAGAAATAGGCATTCTTCAATACATTTCTCATCTCGATAGCATTTAAACCTTCTTGACTTCGATGAGCTTCATCTATAAGGACAAACACATTGTCTCTGTGAACTAGAATATCTTTCATCTCATTAAACTTAAATACTGTGCTTATTATGACTTCCCTACTATCTCCTAAGAGTTTTTTCTTTAAATCCTTTATTGAATTAGCGCGTGTCGTATTCGGTAACTTTGATGAAATAAAAGTGCCAGATATCTGTGTATCCAAATCCTTACGGTCAACGACTATAAGAACGGTAGGATTGTTTAATGCTGCATGTTTTCGTAATTTCCAAGCTATAAAGAGCATTGTTAAGGATTTTCCACTTCCTTGGGTATGCCAGATGAGTCCGGTTTTCATGTCTTCGTTTAAAATGCGGTTAACAATCTTGTTAGTTGCACGATACTGCTGATAACGAGATATCTTTTTAATGGTCACATTATCTTCAGTCTCAAAAACTATAAAATTGTTAATTACATCTATGTATGTCTGGTGATTAAACAATCCATAAATCGCCGTATCAATGTAAGGATTATATTCTTTTCCGGTCTCAAGTCCTCTAAATTCACTCTGAGAATCATCAAAATCTGCTGGGAGTCCATTATCATGCTTCCATTCAAAATAGAATTTTGAGGGTGAACCAGTTGCTCCATATTTAAATATGTGACCATCAGTTGAGGCATTCAAACAATTGGGTATGAACAGCTTAGGACTGTGTTTTTGATAGCGTTCTATCTGTTTTACACCTTCAAGCCAATTCGAACCCTCTGTTGAAACCACCTTGCATTCAATGACTGAAGTGGGAATCCCATTTATAAAGAGCACCATATCAGGTTTAATGTTTTTCTCGTTTTCAATGACACCACGAGTAATGGATTGTATAAATTGATTAGTTACTGTGTATTTATTGTTCTTCAGATTCTCTGTATCAATTAGCGTGATTGTAACGGCTTTTTCTGATTGACTTAGTTTGAATGATTTTTCATTTTTTAGCCATTTTGTTAATTCTTCATTGCTTTCAACTCGCTGAAGTTTATGGATGATTGCATCGGCATGAGATTCGGTTACCCCTTTATCGGCATTAAGCCTTATTATGGCTTCTTTGAGAAAAGGAAGTATAAAAGGATTATCAAAAGAATCTCGAAGTATTTCTAATTCAGAGGATTTTATATACTCCCAGCCTAGTTTCTGAAGTGTTTTAACTAAAGGAAGCTCGACTTGTTTTAGTTCGGAATACATCAGACCTTTACTCGAATTTTCCCTGTCAATAATACCTGCATTAATCCTTTTTTAAGTTTTCCTAACTGCTCTTTGGTGGTTTTTTCTTTCTCTATTTTAGAGTCAACTTCATAGAGAATTTGGGCGATTTTCCTTTGTTCCTCAATTGGGGGCAATGGAACAATTGTTCTTTCAACATCTTTTCTTAATATTCCACCAATAGTGGTTCCTTGTGCAATAGAAATATATTTTGATGCATATCTTTTCAAATACCACAGATAGAAAATATTGTCCGCAATCCTTTCATTAAGAACAATACCTGTTATATCTTGACTAATCGCTATATCACAACCAGCTAGAGAAATTTTTCCAACACCTGTCCTAGTAACAACAATAATGCTTCCTTTTGGGATTAAATTTGTTGAACTATTTTCCAATCCTGCCTGTGTTATAAACCTTCTATTCGGAACTAATACTGTTTCTGTTACATCTCTGCCTGTAATCCAAGGAATTTCACCATTCCAGTACTCATTAATTTGTGTGCTTGGTGTCCCACCGTTTAAGAATTTCGGGGTGATATCTTTTAGTAATTCAACTTTCCACTCATATGGAATCCTACCAATCTTCGTCTCTTTAAACCGTGTATGTCCGATGCCTTCTGAGAAGAGTTTCTGCATTAGGCCCATTTTCAGTTGCTTTGTCTCCTCGATAATTGCTTCGGTCTTTTCAATGACATCATCCACTGTGGATAAAATTTCCACTATTCTTTGCTGTTCTAATAGGGGCGGGAGTAGAGTTTTTCTTCTTCTTAAAAACTTTAAACTAATATTATGTAATCCTGTAGAAGTAGCTGCATCATGAGATATAGCTGTCTGAATCGGATAACTTCTTAATGTATAAAAAAGAAATTTATCGACAATACCCTCATTTGCTTTACAGGCTAAAAGAAAAGATGCGAAAGCAAACACCATCTCTTTATCAACATAACAACAATTACCAATTCTTTCCTTACTGCCATTCGACCCAACCATGATGGAATCGCCTTTCGCAACTTTATATTTTATCCTATTATCCTCAGAAACATTTTTTAAATATTTCAAATCATCTAATAGCAATTTATCTTGAATATTAGTTATTCGCAGAATAGGAATACCTTTTTCTGGTTTATTTGATTCATCCTCTTTGTTCCAAGACAATCCTCTCCTTAATTGACAAATTTCACCTATCTCTTCTAATTTCCACTCTTTAGGAATTTTAATGTTCATTTATATCTAGTTCCTTTAAATATTCATCCAACTGTTTCTGTATATTAGTTCGTTCATATTCTAACTTCGTCAACTCTGCCTGGACGACAGGGATATCCACTAGCTTTTCAGGCTCAGTTGTATCCACATAGCGGCTAATATTAAGGTTAAAGTCGTTTTCCTGTATCTCCTCCATATCAGCTACAGTGCAATAGCGCTCAACTGTTTCAAAGACATTAAAAGAACCGGCGGTTTTCTCTGTGTGTTCTTGTCGTAAATAATTCTGATTCTTTCCTTCCAGAAAGTCTTTGCTGGCATCAATAAACAAAACCCTATTCTTTCGGTTTTCAGGTTTGTTTTCATTGAATAGAAGTAAGCATCCTGGTGAAGAAGTATTATAAAACAAGTTACCAGGCAGCCCGATTGCCGCTTCGACGAGGTCTTTTTCTAGAAATGCCCTTCTTATTTTACCTTCAGAGCTTCCCCTGAAGAGCACACCATTATCCATCACAATTCCCATGCGGCCGCTAGGTTTAAGACTGGAATACATGAGCTGAAGCCAGGCCCAGTCGCCACTTCTCTTGGAAGGTAAACCGAAGATAAATCGGTTGTAGGGGTCGCCATTCCTCCACTTTTCATAATGCCAGTTATCCTGGTTCCACATTGGATTGGCAAGCACAATGTCAAACTTTTTCAGTTTGCCATTCTCTAAATGTTTAGGAGCAATGAATGTATCACCATGCTGTATGTGAGCATTTTCATAACCATGGAGAAACATATTCATTCTTGAGATAACATATGTATTGCGGTTTTTCTCTTGCCCATACATGAACAGCTTTACAGGGTTCTGACCATGCCGTTCGAGATACTGTGCTGCATGGACCAGCATACCTCCGGAGCCACAGCAGGGATCATAAATGCTTTCCAGTTCCCGGGGTTTGAGCATCATCACCAGCAGTTCCACTACCATACCAGGAGTATAAAACTCACCGCCTTTTTTCCCGGCATCATCGGCAAATTGTTCGAGGAGGTATTCATACGCTTGCCCCAATATATCACCAGGCACATTCTCATTGCCAAGCTTCATCTTGTTAAAATGTTGTACTAGTTGAGAAAGAATCGAATCAGGCAAGCTTTCCTTGTCGTTGAAATCAATTCGGTCCAGGATGCCATCGAGTTTAGGCGAGTTGGCCCGGGTGATTTTGGAGAAAACATCGTTAATCTTCTCTCCGATGTTAGTCCCAGTGCTTAATACATCCGTCCAGGAACAACTATCAGGCCGATAGAACCGCGTGTACATATCCTTGCTTTTGGCTAATCTTTCCCCTACTTGAGCCACCATTTTGGCGTATTCTTCATCAAAGGTATCACTTAACCGTTTGAAGAAAAGGAATCCAAAGATGTAGTTCTTATAATCGGAGCTATCAATACTCCCGCGTAGAATGTTGGCTGACTCCCAGAGATGAGATTTTAGTTGTTGTAAAGTTAAAGCTTCTGACATCGTCGTCCTCTTGATGCTGAATTCATCCTAATATAATCATAAATAATCTTGAAGTCAACATGAGAAGAACAGGCTCCTCCCCGTGTGTCAGCTGTGTGTCAGATTTTGTTAAAATTGTTAAATATGGAAGAGAACCATTTTATTTAAGTTCATTTTTAGTCGTCAATTATTGGTTATGGCTTTATGAAACGGATTGTGATTGTTCCCGAATAATGAGATATTAGATATTCTCCAAAACAACCTTGTCTGAACAGCGCAGAGGCTGCTGCTCTAATGCGCGCCGGAAATCGTGATGGATCAGAACTTACCCAGTTAGTTTGAAATGATACAGAGTCTATCTTTTCGATAGTTATTTTTAGCTTCTCATTATATCCTTTAGCAGAAAAAGTAATGGATATTGGTCCACCTTGGAATAATGTATTTTTATTTTTTGAGATAGCTTCTTCACAATCCTTAAGAAAACTTGATCTAGTTGGATAGTCAATTCTCATTTATCATTCCTTTTAACTTCTAAAGAAAAATACTCTAAATTTGTTTTCAGTTTTCTACAAACGCTTCTTCCAAGCTTTGAACAATTTTATCCACTTCTGCCATCATTGGAATAGCGGTAAGTATTAAATCGACCTTGCGCTTTCCAGAATATATAGTTGCATGTCTATGAAGCTGCTTTTTATCTCGCAAATATTCCCACGTTTTTTTCCTACAAGGATAAGCCAGGCAAGCGATGACCTTTTTGGATGTATATAATGTCGAATAGGCAAGCACTTGTAAAATATCTTCACGATGTGCCTCACGAATTTCAGAGTCTAATTTTCCCCAAGTTGTATGGCTAAGTTCCTGCCAGTGTTCTTTGAACTTAGCATCAATAATTATTGTTTCATCACCTCGCTCGATAATTATGTCAGGTTTGAGATACTTCTGAGAGCCAAGATAAGGGCGAACCCAGGAAATAGGGGCAACCGTTTCTTGTTTTCGGCCAATCTTGATTGAACCTCCAATGCGCCTTACAAGACGTTCGGTAACAGTTTCTACCCAAGCCTCATAGAAATCGGCCATAGACATTTTCCATGGCAATCCATGAAGATCGCTTAATCCAGCAAGTCCTCTCTCTTCAATTGTCCATTGCATAGCTTGTATGCCTTTACGAAAAGGAGATGTATGTATAGATCCCATCAACCAGGAATTTATAGTTCTAGGAGTGGGTTGTTTTGCCGGTACATTTCTGACTCGGTTCAAAAGAGTTTCGCATACATCCAGGAGTTGAAGCACAGCAACACCACCTTGCCGTTGCCCCGCGAGGCTTGAAAGTTGAACTCTCAGTGTAAAATGAATAGCTGCCAACAGATCCCGATCATCTCGTAAATCTGGAAATCGGCAAGGAACACTTAGGTTTTTCATTCTTGGCAGCCGGGATGTTGTATAAATTCCCCAGTTAATCTGACCACGAGGAGCATTAAGGTCTGCCTCTATAAAATCAAATCTTCTCTCAATAAAATTAAGGATCGCTTTTATTCTGAATAGCACAATTGTAGAAAGAACCCATGGCGGAATTTTTCTGTCAGATCGAGGCAAGAGCGGAAGCATTAGAGGTACAGGAATGATCTTCCAACCCATCTCCCCTAGCATGGCACCCAGCCCAGACCAATCAAATCGAGGTTTAATAATAAGACCATAATCTGGTTTTCCACTTGTAGGTGAAAAAAGAGGCAAAGCCCCAATTTTTGAGCCTGTACGGATTACAATATCGACTGATGAGCCATCATAGTCCAGACTCGCTTCAACATCGAATTGGTTAAAAATCCAGCGATTTTGTTGAATAAACTGCTGTCCTAGCCTAGCA
>SDBU01003221.1_pt1 | contig 20950 bp, 26 predicted proteins | sample 2277071 | NCBI WGS metagenome assembly SDBU01 (sample SAMN10397929, study PRJNA504765) | marine sediment metagenome | isolation source: marine sediment core GS08_GC12, 126 cmbsf | place: Arctic Ocean: Gakkel Ridge, Loki's castle | collected 2008
CATAGCAACACCTCCTATTATATTATGGCATATAAGCCCAGGCAATCAAAGCCAACCTCTTCCGCAGCGTAGGTGTAGCTTTATACTGTGGCAAGTGCTGTTTTATAAACTCATAACGCCTGGTATGCCATGACTGGCTTAACCTGTTAGGCTTGCCCCTTGCCTTCTTGTAAGCTCTCAGGAAGCCGTTGGGACTTCTGGCTATCATCTCTACTCCCAACCTTTTCATCTCCGGCTCGTGCTTGGCTATTTCCTCCAGGGTTGTATATTTGTATTCTATCATTTCTTATTCCTTTCATCCTTTGTCTTAATTTCAGATCTAAAAGATTAAACTCGCTCATACTAATATCAGCCCAGTCATCACGCTTATTGTAGATAAACTTCATTGTATCGCCGGTGTCTCTGCCTCTCAGGAATATCTTGTATTTCCTTGTGTATATCTGGCTGCCTTCCTTACTGCCATCATGTATGAGTTTAATAATACCTGCATCCGCCATCATATTTTCTATTAGGATTTTTGCCATTAGTGGTCTACCGCTTATGTATTCTGGCATTGTGTTGCCTCCTTGATTATATTTTTAGCTGCATTGTTTTCAGGAAATCCATTTTCCTTTAGCCATTTAAGCAGCTCTGGCATCTTGGAATCACCAACATAGAACTTGCTTACTCCATTTATTGTTACTATATTAGCTGGCATTTCATTGCCCTCCCTTTTAATTGCTACCTTTATCCAAAGGTGCAGTAGTAATCTAAATACTTTATGTTTTGATATAAAACAACTTGTCCTCCTTCTATTATAGCTTTTCTATATTTTTTATTCTATTAATTATCTTCGTTGTGCTCTGGTAAGGGTAATATTTAACTCTTATAGCTTGTTTACCTATACTCCTCATATATTCTGCTCCAAGGAAGTTTTCACTCCAATCATCTCCGTGAACTACTATGTCAATGTCACCAAGCTCTTTTAAATTTTCTGTAGGGTCTACATTGTTTTGCCTTATTGCCTCATTAACACACTTTAGATTTGCAATAAGCCCTATCCTTTCTGTAAATGGTATAATAGGCTTTCTTTTATAGGCTTCAACAGCGTCATCAGTGAGAACTCCAACAATTAAGTAATCACCAAGTTCTTTAGCTTGCTGTAGACATCTTAAATGCCCAACGTGAAGCAAATCACCAACTACAAAAGTGTATACTTTAATCATTTACCATCTCCATTGTTTGCCATTTTGTTTTACTCCAAATATAATCATATACATAGTACATCCAATACTTGTTACAGATGTAGGTTAGAGTTATAGTAGTCATTGTTTGCAAATTTCCTGTTATGCAAAAGGTAATAATGCCCAGTATTAAATTACCTAGTATTATTTCATAGACGAAAACTCTCGCAAAGGGCTTCCACTTTGAGTTTCTTAGCCAGCTAATCTTTAACCAGAATCTTTCATGTGCATAGTAGACAAAAATGAAAGTTCCATGATGTAAAACAGTAACCAGTGTAGTGGTTATCCAGTTTTGTGTATAAAGGTATGTTACAAAGGCTAAGAATAAGATTCCAAATATTCTCCATATAATACTCCTAGTTATTGACCTTCTATGGCTTTCTTTTAATGTAGGGTATTTCCACACTGTATTTTATCTCCTACCTAAAATAGACTTAATGTATAATCCTGCAATATATGCGACCATACAGAGAATAATAATGCTAGACACAAGGAAAATTTGTGGATGAAGTGGTCTGATAGCAAAGGGTTCAATCCATAGTTGTAATTGTGGGGATGGAAACCATTGGTCAGATTGTAGTTGTGGGAAAATAAACGGTATAATATGGTCTGTGTCAACCAATACACCAGCAATCCCACAAAGAATGCCAATCCGAAATGACTTGCTATGGCATATATTATATATCCGATATTGAAGTTGCATATTTCCAAGCTAACCTCTCCTTAATTATCATATATTCCTAATGGTATTTTCCTCTTGAAAACTTATGTTCAAGGTTTAATTTTCTTACTAAGTTTAGAACCCACATTTCAATTGGAAAGCCAAAAAACATATGTTTGCATCTCCATAATCCTATGCTTCTTGCTATTTTAGTTAGTCCTAGTCCTTTCATTTTTAACCCTGACATCCAGCAATAGAAAATTAACCTCATTAGCTTTTTCATAGGGTATTGAATCCAGGGAAATAGCTTGTAATTTTTAGGTTTAATTGTATCTCCTATATAGGGGTTGTTTATCCATCCTTCAAGTGTTTTTGGTTCTATCATTCCTAATTTAATGCACTCATTGTATAATTCTGAACCAGCGTATGGTCTGTAAATCATGGGGCCAAGAACTCTAAAACTGTTATTAAGTTTCGTGACTTTGAGTATTAGTTCTACAGTCTTTTTTATTTCTTCAGGAGTTTCATGTGGTAGACCTACTATAAAAGAAAAAGTTGCATCTATTCCCACTGTATCTAGTAACTTTGCAGCCTTTAAGGAATTTTCGATAGTAATGTCCTTTTTTATTAAGTTTAGTATTCTTTGCGAGCCAGATTCTAGTCCAATACCTAATTGTTGGCAACCATTGTTTTTTAGTCTTTTTAACAGTTTGTTATCAAGGTGATTGTCATTGAAGTAGTCTGCCCTGGCAGTACCAAACCACTTGAACTTTAGTTTGTTATATTCTATTCCATCCAGTATTTTGTTAAGACGAACCTTGTGGGCCAAGAAATCTTCATCAACAAAGCAGATTTCGGTAATGCCTTGGGATAGTAAGATGTTAAGGTCTTTTACAACTAGGTCTGCGCTTCTTAACTTATAAGGTTGTTTTGTTATGGAATTAATACAAAAGGTGCACCTATGAGGACATCCTTTGCTGGTTAATAAAGGTAATCCTTTACCTACCTTATTCATTATAATTCTTATATTTTTTATGTGTCTTAAGTCTTCTAATAATGTTATATCAGGACAAAGCATATCATCCATATTGATAGCTTCTTGGTCTGGATTTTTTATTATGTTACCATCATAATCTTTAAAAACTAGGCTTTTGATAGAATGGAAATCTCTTTGGTTACTTATAGCCTTTAGTAACTCTATAGTTACAATTTCTCCTTCTCCTACTACAGCAAAGTCTGCATAGCCACTTTCTACAACCTGTTTAGGGTATAATGTTGGGTGTACCCCTCCCCAAATTATTGGTATGCTTGAGTTGTGGACTCTTATAGCTTTAGATATTTCAATAGCACTACCAATTTGAGAAGTCATTACACTTAGTCCTACAATTGTAGTAGGATTGTTTAGTTCTTCTTTCAATCTATTATAGAAATATGTATTAGCATTATGGTTGAAGGCATCCAGTATATTTACTTCATTGCCTTCATTTGAGAGCCAAGTACCTAGATATAATAAACTCGTTGGAATATTCAGTTGGGTAGTTTTTTGCGGGAGATTAGGGTTAATTAGTAAAACTTTAGATTTACTCATTGTCTTCTTTCAAATCTTTGATACAGACTGCTGCACCTGCATACTTTGGAAAGTGGTATACGAATGTTCCTACTATGGATTGTAATAGTGTTGCCATTATCCATCTAGGTAACTCTGGAAGAAAACGGCTATACCCTGTTTCTCCCCCGTAACCTTTCAGGCTTATTCCATAAGTTTTAAATCCCCAATTTTGGAGTTCTTTTATATTCCATATATATTTATGAACTTGTAATTTATTATCATCAACTATTCCTTGTACATACTCATTTATATCAGTAGTAATAATAATTTGTTTTCTTGCTATTCTTTCCATGTTTCTTAGTAATTTTTCTCCGTTTGACTTCCTGAGGTGTTCTAAAACCTGGAGGCATATTACAGTGTCGAAGGTTTTATCTTTATATGGTATCTTTCTGATATCACTATGAAGAACCAAGTTATAGGTTTTTTCTAGTATACATTGGTTAACATAAGGTTCAAACCCGTCAATTCCTACTGTATAGAATTGCTTGTGTCTATTTATGAACTTCATTGGACTTCCGACTCCACATCCCAAATCTAAAATGCTTTTAGAGCTTTTGTCTAGTTTTCTCCAAATAATCCACCAGTTGCTAAATGGAACATAGCCTCTTATTTTCCATCTTAGTTTTTTGAACATACTCGGTGGTCTACTTGCAAAGTTTTTCATATTCTTTTACTAATTCTTCTGCTATTTTGTTCCAGCTAAACCTTGAATAAGCTAGTTTTCTGCCTGTATTTGATAGTTGATTTCTTAAATCCTCATTACTAAACACTTTAATTATTGCTTTACCAATACTTTTACTACTATTTGGATTAATTAGTATAGCACAATCTTTTTCTAGGTTGACTATATCTTCTATAACTTTAATTTTAGAAGCTATTACCGGCAGTCCGAAAGCCATAGCTTCCACTAATACTATTCCTTGCATTTCAAATAGAGTGGGGAAGACCATTACAGTAGCCTTCTGGTATAACTTATGTACTTCAAGTTTAGTTAGAAATCCTGTAAAGGTTATGTTACTTAGGCCATACTTTGTTATAAATTCTTGGATTTCGTTATAGTAGCTTTGGTCTTCTATTAAGCCTGTAAGTATAACCTCGGTTTCTGGATAAACTTTTAAGACTTCTGGGAGAGCTTTAATTATCATAAGTTGGTTTTTCCTTGAAGTGATTACTGCCGGATAGAATATTAATTCCTTAACTCTTGGCATATTATCTAAGGCCTGTATGCTTTCTATGTCTACCCCAGCAAAGACCTGAATTATCTTTTTGGGTTCTATTTTGAATCTTTTAGTTAATATTTCAGAAATTGTATTGGTATGAACTAGAAGTCTATCAGCTAGTTTTAATGCCCATTTTTCTGCAGGTGTGTGTTTTAGTGTGTTAGCTAGACTTGGAGGCATTGCAAGATAGGGTGAGCAGGTAAGATAATATATAGGAGCTTTGATTCTAAACAACCTTTTTGTTACCGCTAGTATTATTGTAGGGAATTGGCTATAAGTTTGAATTACATCAGTGTCCTTGTGCCTCAATAGGACTAGTGGTAGTTGTAATGTAAAAGCTATTACTTTAAGAAAATAACTTAGCATGTTAGAACCTTTTAAGGGAATAGTCCATACTTCATAGAAGTTAGCTTTTGTATTTTTTCCATAGTGATGAGTTTTAATATCAACTACTGTAGTATTGTGACCTAACTTAGCCACTTCTTTAGTTAGCAGGTAAATACTAGTCTCTACAGACCTTTTACTACTAGGTAATACTGGAGTATATCCTGTAGAGATAAATAATAGTTTCATTTTAATTCCTCTTTATAGGCTTTTAGGTAACTTAAGTCTCCATAAATTCTTATCCTAACCTTAAATCCTGAGTCTTCGAGTATTTTTATCATTTCTGGAACATTAAGCCTGTTTAGGTCTTCTGATTCTTGTAAATTAGCTATATTCTTTATATGTTTTTTCCTTCCATAGATTATATACTTAAGCAGCTTTATAGTTTTACTTGGATGTATTATCAGGGAAAATATCCAGCCTATAAGATGTTTTTTGGTGAAAGGTCTAAATTTAGTTTTAGGAGCAAAAGGGTCATGGTCTAGGTATAAAATACAATTAGAATCTGATACTCTACATATCTCTTCTATTACTTTGCTGGGGTTTGGAAAGTGATGAAATACAGAATAAGATATAATACAACCAAAGTAATTATCGCTGAAAGGTAAATGGGCAGCGTTACATAAAACCTTTACTTTTGCAGGATTTTCTACTAGCATATCGGGTGATATATCACAAGCTATAGCTTCTACTCCTAACTCCCTTAGGATTTTAATAATATTACCAGTACCACTACCTAGGTCAAGAATAGGCTTGGTTGTATTGATTTCTGATACTAATTTTTTAAGTTCAGTCTTAAGTCTTCTTTGTTCAAATATACTAGATATTGCAGGATGAATTACATCATAGTAATAAGCTTCTGACTTATGCCATTGAATATTCATATCTGTAATTTTTTGGTCATAAGTTTTACTCATATTTGAAAACCTCAAATTCTGGATTTTTATATATTGAGGTATAGAACATATTGTTCTTTAACCAATTCCAGGTATTATCTACGAATTCTGAGTCATTATATAGGAAGGTATATATTTTATCGTCATGGGTACTTATTGCTAGATAATGGGGTTCTTTAGGAAAAAGATTTTTAAACAAAATAGTATCTTCTTCCCAATAAATATAATGTAGGTATCCAAATACAGTGCCAGGCTGTTTTAGTTCATTGACAAAATTATTTCCATCTATATAGTTTTTAGATAAGTAGTCTACTTCCTGATTACCATAATGGGAGACTAAAAATAGCATGCTACTAACTATAAATAATCCAGTTACTATAATAATGATAGACTTTCTCTTAACAAGTGCAAATAGCGTTGCTCCGAGATATGCTAAGAATGGTAGTTCAAACATATATAATCTACTTGTTAACTCCCATCCTGCATACCTAAGGGGTAATAATAAAAGTAAAGAACTGGCCATGGCTAGTATTGCAATATTAGTTCTGCTTCTTTTTCTTGTTAGAATGTATAATGCGCCTATAATTCCTATTATTGCTAATCCCACAGAGTATATAATTCGGGTTTTTACTACAGCTATATGTGAGTCTGAACCATATAGGGATGCCCCAATGTTGGAATAAATTATGTATTCTGGATTAAAAGTTAATATTCCAGTATTATCAGTATATCCCCCAGTTCTGTATTCTGGTTCTAGTATAGTAACAGACGTTGATGGTATTGTTATGACTGTTGATGTGTTTTCTTCTAGTAGTCTATGTCCATAAGGTTCTCCTGCCCAAGCAAAAGTATAGTGTCCTCCATAAGTTACATCCCAACTGAAAATTAGTAATATACAGACTATTAAAGTCATAAGCAGTCTTGGACTTTTTCTTATTATAGCGTAAGTAGCTATTATACATAAGGCAGCTATAGAAGTTAGTAGGTGTGTTACTACTAGACCTGCATAGACCACTACTAAAATAAAGGTCATAGCAAGTTTTGATTTAATAGAACCTTCCCATAAGTTTTTGTGTGTAATTATTGCTAGTATAGTTAGCAGTAGTAGAACTGCAAGTGATTGAGGCCCAAAATAGTCTTGCCCTGTCCAGTTGCCTAAATAGAAAATCCATAGACCTATCCAACAATATTTTTCTTTAGCTTTTCCTAAAGTATTTCTAAGGAATATGTATAAGGGTGCTGCATAAGCTAGTTCTATAAGAAAGGGATAAACTGTTATAATTCTCTCAAGGTCTATTCCCAAGTTACTCATAACACTAAATAATGTCTGAAATCCAGGCCAAGATAGATACCACCAATAGCCTCCCTCATTAGCTGCTATAGTTCCAATGTCCTGGAGGCTTCTATAAGACAGTGCTAGTCCTGGATGAGTTCCTGCTATTGTTGGAGCCAGCCAAAGAAATACCAGTAATCCAAGTGTTTGAATCCCTAAAATTTTATGACTGGAATTCAAGGCCAATGCAGTTATAAAAGATGTAATCAGTAGTATTAGTCCTATAAAGTATGTAGGAGGAAAACTGTGTATTAAACCGTAAAATCCAATATCTAATTCCATTTGTGGTATACTAATGCCCAACAATATGAAACTTATTAGAATAACTATTGGAACTACAGGTTTAGTTTTCACTTACTTAGTCCTTAGGCTTTTTAGCATTAATAATTACTCCACTAGCTAAGTTTGGGACATGAGCCATTAGGTCATCAAATCCTTTTATTAGTACTTTAATTACAAATGGTAGATTAATTGTGAACTCATCAGTTGTTGTACCTTTTAATTCTATAATTTCAAATCCATGGGCTTTTACTAAACTACATATTCCTTTAGTTGTAAAGAATCGTACATGGTCTAGTCCTTCCTTAGCATTTACTCTTAAATATTTTCGTTTTGTAGGTGTACTCTCTCTTTGTTTTGCTAGGAATGCTCCTGCCCATCTGTATTCCATACTAGCTGGTATTGAATAAGGTTGATATCCCATTAATAGCTGTAGCCTGCAATACCAATTTGCAATGTTAGGAATAGTAATAATTAAATTGCCCCCAGGAACTAGGATTCTAAATATTTCTCTTAGTAGTTTATCTGGTAAAATGAGATGTTCTATTATCTCTCCAGCAAAAACTAAGTCGAAGTAATTTTTAGGGTAGTATAGGTTTTCTTTGTTAAGGTCTATTTGCGCAACTTTAATGCATCTTCTTGTCCTGCCGATTTTTCTTATTGCTTTTGCTGATAACTCAATACCGTGTACTTCTTTAGCCTTAAAATTTCTTTTTAGTAGTGTGGAAAATTCTCCAGTTCCACATCCAATGTCCAGTAATTTATCTATTGGTTTATTGCAATTTAGCTTAAATACTTTTAGTAGTCTAGGAGGTATTTTATTCACTTTAATCTTCCTCTTGAATAGCCTAGTCCAGTAAATAATATGCTAGCTACTATTGATAAAACTTGAGAAAGCCTTCTTTGAAATAATTTACTAGGTATTGACTTGAAGATTAGATACCGTAGATAACTTTTTTCTGTTGATGAAGGATTAGGTGTAGATTTAAACAGTTCTTTAGCTAATAAGGCTTTATGATAACCTAAGCTAAAAGACCTTTTGCATAACTTTATTGGAGTTATCTTGCTTTCAGGTACTCTATGGTATACTATAGCTTTAGGTTCATATATTATTTTGTAGTTTGGGAAGTGATGTTTTAATCTTATGTAGAATTCTGTTTCATCCCCAGCCCTAAATTGAGAACCTAGGGCACCTAGTTCTGCTCTCATGTATCCTATAGTTTTGCATACTTTTTTTCTGAAGGACATATTTGGCCCTATTAAGTTGCGGACTTCACATAGTTCTTCTGGATGACCTTTCCAAATTCCTCCTACTAACCAATCTAATTCTTCGGGAAACCAACTAGGTCTTTTCTTATCCCAAATACTTATTGTTTTGCCACCTACTGCTATAATCTTTGAATTTTTATATAACTCTACTATATTTTCTAACCAAGCTCTATCAGCCCAAGCGTCGTCATCAATGAAAACTACAATGTCTCCAGTAGCAGTGTATATTCCTACATTCCTAGTTTCTGCTCCTCCTAATATTCTTTCATTTAAAGCTAAAATTATATTAGGTTCTAAAGTTTTTAGTCTATTAAATAAATCCCTATTATGGTCTATGGCTACAATAATTTCGTCGGGTTTTAGAGTTTGTGTCTGTATAGACCTTATAGTCTTTTTTAAATCCTCAAGTCTATTGAGGCTATAAGCCGGTATTATGACAGACATAGTTAAGTTTTCGTTCATTTGGGTTTCCATAACATTAAGCCTAAGATTGTTGTAGTATCCTCAAATCCCACTTTTATAGCATTAAGTTTTGTTCTTCCTACTCTAACTTTATATTCTGCTGGAATATCTAACATTTCTAGTCCCATTCTAGCACCTTTGATAGATATTTCAGGCTCAATGGCAAATCTTTTTGAGGTTAAGTTCATTCTTAATAGGTGCTGCTTTCTTACACCATAAAGTCCTGTCATTGGGTCAAAGGGTTTAAATCCATAAAACTTTCTTATTGTAGTCTTAAAAATCCAGTTACCTATTCTGTTAAAAATTGGTATATTCTTTCTTCCGTAGAATCTGGAACAAACTACTACATCATAGTCGCCATTTAGGGCTTTAGCCATATCTGGTACAAACTCTATAGGGTAGCTGTCATCAGCATCTAGCCATATTATGTTTCTGCCTTTAGCTTCTACTATTCCCTCTTTAATAGCTTCTCCCTTTCCTTGATTTACCTTGTGCTGTATTACTTTATATGGGTATTGTATCAAGGCATCTAGAGTTCTGTCAGTACAGCCATCATCTACAACAATAACTTCATAGGTGTCATCAATAACTTTTGATAGCTTGTATAGGGTAATAGGAAGACCTCTCTCTTCATTGTAAGCTGGAATTATTATAGAAGTTACTACTTTAGAAGTTATCCACTTACTAGCACCTAATAAATCTTTTGTTATATAGTCTGGATAGCAATTAGTTTTGTCGAAGTTTGATAATAGAACTGTTTTACACCCCATAGATTTTCCTGCTTCTATATCCATAGGTAAATCACCTACCATAAAAGACCTGCCAAAGTCTATATCAAAGTCCTTTGAGGCTTGAACAAGCAGTCCATTGTTAGGTTTTCTACAGGGACATCTGCTATCAGGGTGATGGGGACAATAGTAAATTGCATCTATATAAGCACCTTGTTTAGATAGCTCATTTTTCATCCTATCATGGATTTTGTCTAGACCTTTCTCTGACAAATACCCTCTCTTGATACAGGACTGGTTGGTAATAACTATTACCTTAAACCCATTAGTATTTAGCAACCTTATGGCTTCCGGGACACTTGGCAGAATTTTTACTTGGTCTGGACTAACACAATAGAGAGCATTTCTTATTATTGTATTATCCCTGTCTAGAAATACAACCTTACTTCTCATACATCTCCTTTGCTTTTTCGTAACCTTCTAGAGTACCCATATCAATTAAGTGACATTCATCCTCTAAAATATAACCATAAACAGGTAATTTCTTATTTACAATTCGGGGAAAAACATTATAACCAAAATCACTAAAACCTTTAGGAATATAGTCAAAGATACCCTTCTCAAAAACATAAACTCCCGCATTAATTAATCCTGGAGTATCATATATAGATTTTTCATGGAATCCTGTCAATTGGTTAGATTGATTTATCTCAACCAACCCGGCCCCATTAGAATTTCCAGGATACAAAGCTATAGTAGCAAGGGCATTATTATCTTTATGATAATTAACCATATTCAATATATTAAAATTAGTTAAGGTATCACCATGAGTTACTACAAAAGTATCTCCAAGAAACCTTCTAGCATTTTTTACTCCGCCAGAAGTACCTAATAATCTCTTTTCACCTATATACTGTATATTTGGAATACCTCTTAAATAACTTCGTATTTGACTGCCTAAGTAATGAAGATTTATTACTACTTCAGTTAAATTATTAGCCCTCAGCCATCTTAAAATATGAATTATAACTGGCTCATTTTGTATAGGCAAAAGAGGTTTGGGTGTAATCTTTGTAAGTTCCCCCAATCTAGAACTTCTACCTGCACAGAGTATCATTGCTTTCATTACATTCCCTTTAAGCAAGTTGTTATTGCGTGGCAAATTAATAAGTGCAAATCTTCAACTTGTTCAGTGTTATTACAAGGAATAATTATAGGCAGATTAGCTAGTTTTCCAAGTTTTCCTTTATTAGCTCCTATTATTCCTATGCAATATGCTCCCATAGACTTTGCTACCTCAGCGGCCTTAACAACATTTGGGGAATCTCCACCTACGCTTATAGCTATTAATATATCATCAGGTTTAACAAAGTTTTCTAATTGACCAGCAAATATATTGTTATAGTTTGTATCATTTGCCCAAGCTGTTATTACTGGAATATTGTCATTAAGGCATAGAGCTTTAAATCTTGGCTTTCCTTCTTTGATTGTTCCTTTGTTTAAATCACAAGCGAAATGTGAAGCAGTAGAACTAGAACCTCCATTACCTATAATATATACAAAGCTTTCTTCTAGTCTAGCGGTTTCCAATCTTTGAATTGCTAATTCTATTTTTTTAACTGGCAAAAAAAGTGTGTTTTCTACTTGTTGTGAAATATAGTCAGGCAGGTTCATCTTGTTCTCCCATTATTCTTATAGATTTTTCTGCATCTCCAATAAATTGCCTTACTGTATCACGGGTATATTGGTGATCTGCCATTTTATTGAGAAATTTTGGAGGTATTGTAACAATGTGGGCGCCAGCTTTAGCTGCATCTAAGATTTCGCCTACACCTCTAATACTTCCTACAAGAATTTTACTCTTATAACCCCATTTTTCTATCCAATCTACGGAAGCTTTTATAACCTCAAAAGCATTGCCACCTTCATCAGATATTCTGCCAGTAAATAGACTGATATATGTCGCACCTGCCTTTGCTGAAAGTATAACTTGCCCCAAAGATAAAGCTATCGTAGCATTAACCTTTATTTTTGCGTTTTTAAGCCTGCTCATTACTTTATAACAAGGTTCTCCATTTTGATTAACCTGTGGTATTTTAATAACAACATTAGAAGCAATTGTAGCCAAGCCCATAGCCTGAGTAAACATATCTTCAAGGTCATTGGTTATAACTTCTACACTTAGTGGCTTGGGTTCTATTAATCTGGATATGGTCTTAACGCCCTCTCTCACATTATAGATTTTATCCTGAAGCATTATAGTGGGATTAGTAGTTACTCCATCTACTACTCCCATAGCAATCCATTTTCTTATTTCTTCCTTGTTAGCTGAATCAATGAATATTTTCACCTTTAAGCTCCTTTTTTTCTTTGATGACTTTGATTATTAATAAAATTGCACTGGATATTACTAAGATTGTAAGACTAGCTAGAAATACTTGGAAGTATATAAGTACAGTCGGAGATATATTATTAAGAACTTCACTCTGGTTTTCTGCTGTTTTTACACCTTCCCATACTAGAGCTACTCCATATAAAGCTCCACTACTTACTAGCGCAGATACAAATGATAGGGATTGTAATACTTCTATAATGATCTTTGAGACCTTCCTTATTTTCACTTTGCTTTTCCTTTTATCCAATTATACGTTTTTTCTAGTCCTTCATCTAAACTTACTAACGGAGTCCAGTTAAGTATTTCCCAGGCTAAACTTATATCAGCTATTTGTGAATCTGGCCCTATAAGCTTCTTAAGATTATATGCTAACTTAACAGTCTTGGTACTTATTTGTTGGACTTTCAAAGCTATAGTTTCTATGCTAACTGCCGAACCCGAGCCTACATTAATTGTAGTAATAGGTTCTGGAAGTATTGGTAATTTCTCTGAAAGTTTTAGTATAGCTCCAACGCAGTCTGATACATAGATAAAATCTCTAGTTTGGTCTCCCCTCCAAACTACAATTTTCCTACCTTTGATAGCTCTAAGTATAAAAGATGAAACTACGTGAGGGCATTTTGTAAGGTCTGAGTTCTTACCATAAACATTGAAGATGCGCACTACTCCTATTTTTATAGGGCTTAACCATCCTAGTTGAACTTCTCCCATTAATTTAGACCAACCATAACCTCCATCTGGATTCATATTTCCTTCAAAATTTCTATTTAGATTATCTTCGGATAGAGGTTTCTTACTGAGAGGATAAACTGCCACGCTTGAAGCATATATTAAATTCTTTACATTACATTGCCTACAGGCTAGAAATACATTGGTGTCAATGAGGACATTTGATTGCAGAGTTTGTAGTTCGCTTGACTCATTGTTGTGTAAATATTCTATATTACCTATTCTAGCTGCCAGATGGAATACTGTATCTGCACCTTTAATAGCTTTAATTGTACCTTGAAGGTCTGTTAAATCTAGTGGAATAAAATCTGCACCTATGCTTAAGTTCTTTAAATTTCCCCTAGACTGGTCGTCAATAACAGTTACATCATCACCTTGAGCTACAAGAGCTTCTACTAAATTACTCCCTATAAAACCTAATCCTCCAGTTACTACTACCTTCATTAATTACCACCTTTTTCTTTACTAGCCCAATCCCAGGAGTCCTGAATTATCGTATTAAGATTAGAGTATTGTGGTTTCCATCCTAAGCCTTTTTCAGCTTTAGTAATATCAGCTATCAGTATTGCAGGATCTCCTGGTCTTCTAGGTTCTATTTTTATATCAATGCTTTTACCAGAAACTTTCTTTACTTCCTTTATTACTTGAAACACCGAAGAACCAAAACCACTTCCCAAGTTATAAACTCCACTGTTAGTTTTAATTTTGTCTATGGCTAGTGTAAACGCTTGAGCTAAGTCCTTTATGTGAACATAATCCCTAATACAACTTCCATCAGGTGTTGAGTAATTATTCCCATATACAGGAATGAAAAGTCCTTTGCCTAAAGCAACATCTATGGTCTTGAATATTAATCCATTATTATAAGGTTTGTTTGATCCCAAGCTGTCAGTAGCTCCAGATACATTATGGAATCTAAAGGCTATGTAGTTTAGACCATAGGCTTTATAATACCACTCTAAAATTCCTTCAAACATTAGCTTAGATTCACCATAAGGAGTAGTTGGTTCTTCCAATTGGTCTTCAAAAACAGGGTTACATTTTGGAGTTCCATATACACAGCCACTTGACGCAAATATTATGTTTTTTACACTCTGATTTAGCATCATATTTAGAAGGTTAATACTACCTATAATATTATTTTGAAAATACTCTTTGGGGTTACTCACAGAGTCTGTAGGAGACATACTAGCTGCTAGGTGGATAACTAAGTCAGTATGACAGTCTCTAAAGACCAGTGGTAGAACTTTGGGATTTGAAAAATCATCAATTACATAAGGAATAGATGGATTACTTAAGCCCTTACTACTTTGTAAATTGTCTATAATTGTAACTTTATGACCTCGATTTGATAAGATTTTAGATATAATACTTCCAATGTATCCATTCCCACCTGTAACTAGAATATTCATTGCTTACCTCCTATAATAATTAAATATTACTCGGCTACCAACATTAGTAAATCTAAAGGGCAACTCTCTTAAGAAATTTAAGGCAGACCTCACAAAAGCTTTTTTTGAACTTGGGCAGTAAAGTAATATAAATCCTCCTCCTCCTGCCCCTACAACTTTACCTCCTAATGCTCCTGCTGATTTAGCTATCTGATATATTTCATTAATCTCTGCATTAGTTGTACTAGAATTTAATTGTTGTTTTAATTCCCAGCCATGACCTAACAACTCTCCAAACTTATCAAATTGTCCTTTTTCTAAAGCTGCCCTAGTATCGTATGCCAATTTTACCTTTTCTTCTAGTATTGATAGGTTAAATTCAATGTTGGCTTTCTGCTTTTCTAGTATTTTACCAGAACTTCTTGAAATTCCAGTATAAAATAATAATAGATGGTCTCCTAGTATTACCTTAGTTCTTGGAGTGATCTTAGTATTGGCTACTTTAATTCCCCTACTATTGAAAGTAATAAATCTCATATCTCCATAAGCCGCAATATACTGGTCTTGTTTACCTATAGGTTTACCCAGTATGTCTATTTCAATTTTGCAAGCCTGCTGAGCCAAAATTCTAGAAGTAACCAACTTGCCTTGGTAAGTGTGTAAGGCGTGAAGCAACCCTACTAAGATACTGCTTGAAGAACCTAATCCTGAACCTTCAGAAGGTACATCTGATAAGGTAGTTATTTCAATTCCCTTTTTAACTCCCGTAAATCTCATTGCTTCCCTTATAAGTTCATGCTCAATGCCATCAACTCTGTCCACAATTTCTTTCTTTGACCAGTTAAGGTAAATCCTGTCATCAAATCTTTCCTTAACAATAATATATATGGATTTGTCTATGGTAGAAGAAAGCACTGCTCCTTCACTATTCTTATAGAAGTCCTCAAAGTCAGTACCTCCACCATTAAATGACAATCTTAGGGGAGTTTCAACAACAATCATATTAAATCCTTTGTAACCTTACTCCATTTTTCCAGGCATCTATAATTTTAAGTATGACTCCAACAGTAGCACCTAATCCATATATTGCAAGGTAAACAAACCTTGCCTGAGTTGGAAGAAATTGGTCTATGACTATACAAACTAATAGTGCTGGAATAAATCCTTGTATACCAAATGCAATACGACCTAATCCTAATATTTTAGATTCTCCTAAGTGTTCTTTGCCACTATCTTCAACAGCTTGTACTATTAGCCCTTTTTCGTGAAACCAAGAATAGCTTAATAGTCCTACATCCATATACAAAGACCTCATTATAACTGCTACAAATCCAGCAACAAAAGCCCAGAGGCTACCTGTTGCAAAATATAGCCCAAAACTCATACTGGCAAATATAAATGACCAAGTAAACCAATCTACTATTCCGCCTATCAATGCACCAAATCCTAAAGGCTGAGGTTTTCTTGTGCCTTTATACTCATTGTAGCGTGCCACGTCCCCATCTGAGCAATCCACTATTAAGTACATCATAAAGAATATCAGACCTGCAACCCAGTATAGTGGTTCAGGATTAGCAAAACATAGTCCAGCAAATATTACAAAGCAGAAGTCCAGTAGTGTAACTTGGTTTGCAGTTAGCCCAAGTTTTAAGAATAATCGTGTAGTATAAATTGAGAGTTTTCTTAAGATATTCTTATCCATCCAGTTCATTTTATAAACTGTTCCCTCACGAGTGTCTTGGCAAATTTTCCTCATTTCTGCTATGTTTTCCATTTTCATTTCCTAATCATTATGTAGGTTCTATATTACTGTCTACTTCGTTACTTTGCTGTACTATGCAGGTGGTTTAATATGTTCTCTTGTAACCCAATCTTCAAAGTTACTTGTGGGTGTCTTAAAGTGTATCAACCAATTTCCTTTATCATCTCTCTCAATGGTCATACCTCTCTTACCTTTGTAACGACCTCCGATGATGATAATTATTCTATTCCTTGTTATTCTTCTATCACTCATCCCACTCTCCTTTTTCTATTTTTTACCTTCTATCCTTAGATGTTCTTCTATTCCAGTTAATCTTTCTTTTATTTCACTCAAATCCTCTCTAATGGGATTACGATGCTCATATTGCTGACGATTTGTAAAGCCCCAGGTTGATGGTAATATAAACTTATATTCTATTACCATAGCGATTAGGATTGTTACAATAATAGCTCCAATGAACATCGGAAAGTTAATCCAGGGTAGATATTGAATCATAAAATCCCTGAGTGTTACACTGTAAGCTGTTACTACTAAAAGTAGAAAGTTTATAGCAGTGACATAGACCATTGTTCGGATAGCTAGGTCTTTTAATCCACCGACAGCAGAGCCTATGTTGTACTGTTTTAGCAAGGTCTTTTTAATTAGTTTTAACATTCTACTGCTTATCCCTGAAAATATAGTCACTCTTTGGCATTGATATACCTAGAGCTACGAACATATATGGTGTTAGTTGTGTCCAAACAAAATTATCAAATATTGAGAGTAGTATTATAGTTCCAAAAATATACCTTTTATTCTTAAATTTTATAAATCCATAGCCTACTAACCAAAGCCAGGCAATAGATGCTACTGGCCCCATTTCATCCCATATTTTTAATGGCACATTATGTATAGAGAATGTACTAGCACCTGTCGGCTCATAGCCATGACCTAATATACTGGTATTTTTAATAGCATTTTTATTGTCAACCCATCTACTTTCAAATACACCTTGTATTCCTGAATCCAAGCTAGAACCTTCCGGCATCTCTTGAATTACTTGGATTTTGTCTTTTATCTGAAAGTACAGACTTTGAGTTGTTCCTGTGGCTGTAAAAGCTAATACCAAAATTCCTAATGCTGCAATAGGTATTAAGAGTTTTTTACTAAAATCTCTTCTAATTAAAACCATAACCATAAATCCAGCAATAAAGAACAGTCCTTCCTCAGCACCAGTCATAAATATACCCAGTAGAACAAAGCACACAATCAGCCATTGCCATTTGCCTCTTATAAGTACCATTCCTAAAGCCATAAATCCAATTGCCAGATTATAGTTTGTTGGATGTAGAATTCCACCCCCTCTTATTCCAGGCTCTATTATTCCATTGATTATAATACAGGACAAACTTACAATTATTAAAACTGGAATAAATAATGAGAATGCTTTTTCATTATGTTCACGGCACATCAAGTATATTAAAACCATAACAAGCATAAAAAACATGGATGGAACTGTCGTTGTCCCAATTATAGCCTGAATTACTGTTATTAAAAGCAGTATAAGAAGCGGAATAAATACTGCCTTTGGGCCAAAGTCAATTTTCTTGCTAGTTCTTATATGCCTCATTATAAAGATTGTTACTAAGCCCATTAGTATTAAGTAGCTGATAAAGCGCTCAGAGGGCAAATAGCTATAAAAAGGCAATAGGATTAATGCTAACCCTAATGCTGTAGATGGCGACCATAAAAATTTAAGTAGCCTTTTCATTTATTTTATATTTTCCTTTATGGCTGCAAATATTGTTTGGAAAAATCCAACCGCAATATATATTATGGTTATTATTGATACATAAAGGATTGCAAAAAAATAACAGGTAATATTTAATATCATTAAAATCTCGTCTCCATTTCCTATTTATGTCCGATTCTATATTGCCAATGTTCCTTACCCAGTTCCGAATCTCTAAAATGAGTAGTTTTACACTTCTGGCAGTAGAACTTTAATACTCCTCTGCAAGGCATAGTTTACACCTCCTTTACTAAAATCTTGTCTCCATTCCACCTACGTATTTGAAGAACAATATCAAGGTAATTGTAACAGCAGCCCAGATTAACCAGCCTTTCCAGCGTGGCATACCCTTAGTATATTTGTCTGTCCACATACCAACTAAGAAGAACAGTATTATTAAGTTGACAGTCATCTTACTTAATATTGCTACATAGCAGGTTGCTTGGTCAGTTAGTATCTGCCAGCCAAATGTATAAGCAGGTATTATCAGTAAGCCTACAGCTATGTAGTATAGCCTTATAGGTATTCTACTCAGTACTTTTGTTAGTTTAATTTTCATACTATACTAACTGTACTGTATATTTGTTACCAAAATGTTCTCTTATTATTCTTCTTACTTGAACACCTGTTCTGGAAAGTGAAGCAGTTTTTGGTTTTAGGTATAATGGGTCTTTTCCAAATATCAAAGTATGTGGATTATACTCATAGCTCATTGCAGGCAACTTATCTTTGTTACGTGCTTCTCTAATTACACCCAATACCTCATTTATTTGTCCTCTTGACAAACCACTTTTTCCTTTAATATTTATAGATATTTCTTTTGCCTTAGATACCTTTCTAATTATTTGCTTTATTCTAGCCATTTTTGTTACCTCCTTCCTTTTTTATTTATTTATTTATTTATTTATTTATTTATTTATTTATTTACTCAGCACTATGCCGATTTTCTTCTGTATGGACAACTGCATCTAAATCTACCCCCGTTAAAATATCAAAATGCACAAGGTCAATATCTTCAACTGTAAACGCCTTTCGCCATTTCTCAAACAATGGACTTATAATATATACTGGAATACCTTTATCCAGTGCATTAATAGCTAGAAGCTGTGTGTTACTACCTTCTAAATCATAGTAGCTATTTACCCACTCTAAATAATACTGGTATAAGGCATCATCTTCATAGTTCCAGTCGGTGCAGAATATAGGTATTAAGTCTTTACCTTCACTCATAGCATAGCAAAGCGACATAAACTCAAAGCCACCACGCCAGATTATAACTGCTGAACCATCAGGCATAGATTGTATCTCATTATAGTAATTCATTGCCTTTGGTTCTCTGGCAGCTAGTATATTAGCATTAAGAAATGTGCTATTATAGGCTACTAGCATAACAGCACAACTAGCTACTGCCACTATTACTCTTTTATTTCCTAGCTTGCTAAGTTTATTAAGTCCGATGCCGGTAGCAATGGCTATAAAAGGACAGGCATAAGCCATAAAAGTCCAGGTAGTAGGGTCAATACAGGTAAAGTAATACCATATAGGGAAGGCTATTGTTATTATTAGTAGCTTTGTATGGGCAGCCCAAGGCTTCCTAAAAGCAAGCCAGACGGGTATGACCGCCAGTCCAAAGCTCATTATTATCAAAGCTGCAAAGTCCAAAGCTCTTTCAGGTAATGCCAGTATGCTTAAAGTACCCATTACTGAAGTGCTGCCTAAATATGAGTTTATGGCTTGTAAGCTAAGTCCGCCAGCTAATAATCTAGGTGCATCGGATACCATCAGCCATATAATTAAGCAATAAGGTAGTAAGCCACTTATTATATAAACAGGTAATGTTTTACGCCAAACTTTCCATTGCTTTCTTTCTAAAGCCAGCCATAGTAAAGCAATAGGTATAACAAGTATATGGTTAGCAGAACCTAGCCCTAGACTCAAGGCTACTAGTTTCTTTCTGTCTTTCAAGTAGAAGTAATATGCCAGTGTAACAAACATTACTGCCAGTGAGTATTGTTCAAGCACTGTAGCTTGTGTCAGAAATATACTAGCACCTAACAGGATAATTGAGGATATAATAGCTAAGTTTGTCTTTTGTGTAAGGTGCTTGACTATTAAGTAAACCAGCATAATAGTAATGGCTGCTGGTAAACATGATAGTAGTATAGTCATCTTTACTACTAGGTCGCCACCAAATAAATCAAGAAAGTGTCCCAGTGATATATAAAGAGGACTGCCATAAGGCTGAGGCACTATCCACCAATTACTAGCAGCCAGCCAATCGCCACTGTCGCCACTCGCAAACAGCCAGGTGTAAACTTTAGAACTCAATATGCTGTAATAAATAAAGCTGGCAGCAAATATTATAAAAGGTATTATGTTGTTCTTCATATTATTGGAACATTCGTCTATTCTTGCGTTTTTCATCAAGCTTTTCATCCATATCTGAATATGCTTCATCTAGTGCTGAGGTATATCTAGCTTCATCTTCAGCAGCTTCTTCACCTCTATTGAGCATAACGCCTTCAATACCGCATATAACTATACCTGCAAAGCACAGCCAGAATACAGCCATATAGATACCCCATTCACCTGCTGACTCTATACGGCAATATACTAGCAAAGCCATCCAGGCTGCCATACCCATAAAGGCAAATGAACTTCTATGCAAGGCATAACCTCCTATCATTAGTCCTAAACACAAGAATATTAGTGCAAAAAATACCATATCAGCATCTCCTATCCAGCCTTCTGCGGCTGCATAAATTTCTATAAGTATATTAACATTGCCAACAGGGTCAGCTAAGAAATCGCCTCTGGCAAATAATACGTCAATTGCAA
>SDBU01003222.1_pt1 | contig 20944 bp, 19 predicted proteins | sample 2277071 | NCBI WGS metagenome assembly SDBU01 (sample SAMN10397929, study PRJNA504765) | marine sediment metagenome | isolation source: marine sediment core GS08_GC12, 126 cmbsf | place: Arctic Ocean: Gakkel Ridge, Loki's castle | collected 2008
TGCCTCTGGAGCAACTGCTTTAGCCAAATCCATAATCTTCATACTGGGAATTTTAGGAATAAACACTTCCCCACCCTGCATTTTCTCAATGCAATTGATAATAAAGTTAACCGCCCCTTTCTGAGTAATCCAAAAACGAGTCATTCGTTCGTCAGTAATAGTTAAAAGACCAGTTTGTTTTTGTTTTTCAAAAAAAGGAATAACACTGCCCCGGCTGCCAAGCACATTACCATATCTAACCACACTGATTCTAGTTGGCCTCTGCTCTCCAACATAAGCATTGCCCTGGATAAACAGCTTCTCAGCGCAAAGCTTGGTGGCGCCATATAAATTAACTGGATTGACTGCTTTATCAGAACTCAAAGCCATTACCCTTTTAATACCATTATCAATTGCCGCATCAATTACATTTTGAGCGCCCAATACATTAGTTTTAATTGCCTCAAATGGATTATACTCACAGGAAGGTACTTGCTTAAGAGCCGCAGCATGAACAATAATGTCTACCCCTTCGGTCGCTCTCTTTAATCTGTCCTTATCTCTGACGTTACCGACAAAGAAACGAAGTCGCTCATCATTAAATTGATGATTCATTTCAAACTGCTTGAGTTCATCTCGCGAAAAAACAATAATCTTCTTAGGATTATGCTCTTTGAGAACAATCTCCACAAACTTCTTGCCAAAAGAGCCAGTGCCACCAGTTATTAAAATTGTTTTGTCAGTTAAAATACTCATATCGTTCTAAATGCTAACATAATTCTGCCCAGCTGACAACTCCTGCTCAATAGCATTTGCTAAATTATTAATACAATCAGCTTCTGCTAAAAATGAATCCTTAAGAGCCCTTCTGCTCAAGTGAGCTTTGACCGCCGTCCTGTCCAAAGCAGCCAGAAAATTAAGGGTTTTTTGCTTGTCTGGCTGAAAACCCTGCTCAATTTGTTCAATAGCTTTTTGGCAATCGCTGAAGTTACTGATTTTAAAAACGCCATTAGCATTTTGATAAACTGGAAAGCCAAACACTAAAGCTGGTTTGCCCTTGAAAAGCGCCTGCCAGCCAGTAGTACCGGCAATAGCTGCTACTGCTTGGGACTTTAGGATAAGCTCATTGAAAGGCATGCCCATTGGCACAAATTGGACATTAGGATATTGAGCCATTTTCTTGTAATAACCTTTGTATCTGCCTTGATGACCGTGTACTCCGCCTTTGGCAAACTGGGCAGGATGCTCCTTAACATACAAGAACCAACCCTCTGGCAATGCCTGGGATAAGATATCAATCATTAAGAACTGGTCGTTAAAGATACCACCACTTGGGTTAGTGCTTTTTTCTGGCTGGCAGGAAAGAGCAACAAAAACAAACTTTTTCTCAAGCAAAGGTTTCCTGACCAACTGTTTATATTCTTTTATAAAACCCTTTTTAAGCTTCTCCCACTTCCTTACTTGGAAATATAGTTTAAGGCCTTTGAAGTTTCGGTCAAAAGTAGTCAAATGGGAACTCCTGCTAAAGGTTTTCTTTAATCGTTTAAAATACTTCTTAATGGTCTTAGTGAGTATAGTTAGTTTACTTGGTTTAAGTTTTCTTAAAATTGACTTAGGCTTAGGGCGATAAGGTAGAAAAGCTGTTTTCTTTTCTCGACTAACATAGGGGGCTTGATAAAACAAATAGTTCTGGTCAAGAGCAGTCATTTTCTGATAATATTCCTGCAAATCTTTTGGCAATTCTTCCAGCTTGACATCAGCTCTTTCTTGGGCAAGCTCTAGTGCCAAAGCTTCACTCCCCTTTTCAATAGTTTCTTGAATAACTAATCTGTCTGGTATGCTTGTTATCTCTAAAATAATTGTTTTAATGCCTAAAACCTTAGCTAAATGATAAAGAACAAAATCATAAACCATATGAGGGGCAGTATCAAAAACAATTGCTCTAGGCTCTAACTTTTTCAAAACAGCCTGCCAGTATTTAAGGTATTGATGATAAAGCTGTTTCCTCTTTTGCAAAGAAACTCCTGTATAATCCATTCTATCCATCATACTTAAAACTTGATTCTGACAATGGTAAAGCTTTTCAATCAGTTCTTGACCAATTGGTTCAAAATTGCTTGCTACAAAGCGAGCAGCCGGCAAACCCTTAACTGCTTCCAAAGTGTGATGAAAAATCGTCCCTGGGAAATCCTTTTGATTAACTGCTTTAGTTGAACGATGAACCCAGTTTAAAGTCCAATAAGCAATAGGCGCTCCTCTTTTCTTTAATTCTTTAGCAGTCTCAATTAAAGTGCTTGAAGTCCATTCAATTAAAAAAATACCGCCTTTGATCATTAGTCTCTTATGTTATAAACCTTATAAAAGTATGAACCTTTGTCCTCAAGCAGTTCTTGAGGCGAACCTTGTTCAACTATCCTGCCTTTTTCTAAAACAAACAGACGGTCAGCATTAACCACTGTGGACAAGCGATGAGCGATAACCAAAATAGTTGTCTTGCCTTTGAGCTGCTCAATGGCTTTTTGGATTAAAACCTCTGATTCGTTATCTAAGGCATTGGTTGCTTCGTCTAAAATCAAGAACTGGGGCTTTCTAGCTAAAGCGCGGGCTAAAATGATGCGTTGTCTCTGGCCGCCTGAAAGACGCAAACCCCTCTCCCCTACTTTTGTCTGAAACTTATCAGGCAGGTCTTCAATAAACTGAAAAGCATTGGCTATCTTAGAGGCCTCAATAACATCCTGCTCAGAAATCTCTGAATTGTAAAACTTAATATTGTTTTCTACTGTATCATTGATTAAGAAAATATCCTGGGAAACATAACCTATCTTACCCCTAAACTCTTTCAAAGAAATCTGACTGATATCTTTATCATCAAGCATAACCTGACCGCTTGTTGGCTGGAAAAGACGGGTGATTAAATCAACAATAGTTGTTTTGCCTGCGCCTGAAGGACCAATCAAACCAACCATTTCCCCTTTTCTTAAATCAAAACTAACTTTGTCCACCACTGAATAACCCTTTTCATAGGAAAAACTAACATTATTAAAAGCGAGCTTGTCCTGGAAAACAAAAGCTTCTCTGCCATTGTCTTCTTCCTGTTCTTTTCGGGCTGCCTTTTGATAATCAAGCACTTTTTTCAAATGAGGAATAAAAGTATTGAACTGGTGCAGAGATTTTTGCAAGGACTGAAAGTAAGAGAAAATACGTTGAACCAAATAGACAATGGCCAAAAAAGCAGCCAAGCTAAAGCTCTCGGTTAAATAGGAAAGGCCGAAAACCACACAGATAAAAATCAAACTAATCGGCTGAACAGAAGTTGCGGTAATATTACGCATCAGCTTCAATTTGATTCTGATTCTTTTTAAGTTCTCAAAAAACTGTTCACTCAATCTCTGAACCGGTCCTTCCACTGCCATTGCTTTGACTGTTTTCATTCCTAAAACATTTTCATTAACATAATGAGAAATCTGCTTATTAACCTCCACTCTTTTCTTGCTAAACTCCCTAGTTCTATAAATCAAGGGCTTAAAGACCAAAAACATAGCGCAGCCCAAACCCAAAGCAATTAAAGTTATGCGAGGCGAGATATTAAAAGCAATCAAGATATAAACAAGCAGGCTGGTCATAGCAATAATTGAAACACTAATTTCATTAAGCAAGGCAGCGCTGCAAGAAACATCAGTAATTAAAAGGTCGCTCAAAAAGCCAAGACGTTGTTTGAGCAACCGTCTCCATTTTGTTCTCAATGTTTGACCAAAAAGAACTTCTCTGGTCTGCTTCTCATAATCAGCTGTTATCTTTACTTTGATATAATTGGAGAAAACCAGAACAACTGCTTTGAAAACAAAAAGAGAACAGATAAAAATGAGTAAGTATTTAAGATTAAAAGTAACATGGAAAAAGCCAAAAAGCTTTTCCAGGGCCTGGGAGATAAAATCAGAAGGGGTTGATTTGTCAGCAACGACAAAAGAAAGCATTGGAATCAAAGCATTAACACCAATACCCTCCAGAATCCCGCTAAAAAACCCTAAAATGGTTAATAAAAAAATCTGCCTCTTGTAAGGCCCATAAGCATCCTTGGACAAACGCCAAATAGTAGTAATTCTTTTATCTTTTATTTGCATAAAAACACGTTAATTCACCCAAATTGTAGCACAAACCCACCAAAATGTCCACTTTACGCGCCCACGTAACAAAAAAGCCCAAAGAACGAATGTTGTTCTTTTGGCCTGTTTTGATACTATAAGAGTCACCCTTTGTTTCTTCTAACTCTCAATGATTTGAATAATTTTATTTTCTACCAATCTTTCTTTTGGCTTGCTCGTTCTTACTTCAGTCATTTTCTTCCCTCCAAGTTATTGTGTACTGCTAACACTATCTTCAAGCCCACAAACCCAATGTTTGCAAACTTGAGAATAGGGGCGATTGATAATACTTCTCAATCGCCCACTGTATCACCTTCCTTTTTATTCATTAATCAGTTTTATCAATTCTTGCTCTTTACCTTCTTCTGCGAGTCCCAAAAAAAGTTGCGAACCCTGCTGGTAAGTCAATGCACAAAACTGACTGATTTCTTTCCATGTTTTAACTGAATCTATTTCTGTTTCAATATCTTGATATCTATATTTCACATCACAACGTGAACCAAAATCTAACACCCGAACCACCATTCTTTCAGTGGGTACGCATTCACATTTATACCATTTTATCGTAACGGGCCATGATGATATATCGCCAAAGCTCTTCTTGGTATCGCCTACAACTTGCTCTTCTTCTATCTCTGCAAGAACAAAGTCCCCTGTTTTTACATGACGTCTGTCTCTCATCAAAACTAAGTGAGCTTCATTAAGTGAATATTCTTTGCCACTTAGATTGCCGTCTTTTGTAACCCTTCTAATTTCTTTCATTTTCTTTCTCCTCTTTATTTGTCGGGTAAGTTATTTACCCAACTACTCAATATAAAGAACTAATTAACTATTTTCTATCTTCAAGTCCACAAACCCAATGTTTGCAAACTTGAGAATAGGGGCGATTGATAATACTTCTCAATCGCCCATGTTATCACCTCCTTTCATAAATAGTGACAACGATATAACTACTGCTCGTCGCCTATATATGGTTTTGTTTTGGTCAAGTTAGTCGCTTGACCAAGTCATCGAGGCTTTGACGCACGATCTCCTCCTTAGAGAAGTTGCCCCTAATGACCAGTTCCCCCTCTTCTATAAGATACTCGAGCGACATGTTAAAGAAAGCCTCACGCTCGTAGTACCTGTGCATACCAGTAATATGCCGCGTGTCTTTCCTTAGCCTGAGGAACTTCATCGTTGCAGGAGAAGCAATGTAGACTATCCTCAGGTCGGTATGTCGGTACGTGCTTCCATCGTCGATGAAAACTAGGAGATATTTTTCTGGATGATTGTAAACTTCATCCAGTTTTCCTATTAATTCCTCCCGTTCCGCACCATTCTTCAGGTTCGGAAATTGTATACTCCGCGCTTCTTTTCTGCTTATGTCAATTACTCTAAAAAAGTAATCGACTCCATGGTTGTGGTGCTTTGTCTTGTTTGCGATTGCCAGACGTAATTTTTCATGTTTCGCAATTGACTTTGACTCATTCATTTCTATTCTCCCCTTTTTTTATCGGGCAGGTTATTTCCCCCGATTGACTTTGTCTGTAAAGAACTAATTAACTGTTTTCATCTTACGGTTATAGTATAGCATATTATGGTAAACTTGTCAAGTCTTTTGACAGAATTTTAGACATTTCTGGTCTTTTCGTGTTTTCCACAGATATAGGCAGTATAAGGGCTTGACAAACATTCTTGATTTGCTATAATGAAATTGTAATAAAATTTGTCGACCAAATCGACAACAAATATATGGCATTAACATCAATTAAAACTTTAAAAGAGTTCGGCCTAACTGATAACGAAGCTAAGGTTTACTTAGCTTCTCTTGAGTTAAGCCAAGCGGGCGTACAGGATTTAGGTAAAAAATCAGGCGTTAAAAGAACCACTGTCTACACCACTATTGATGGACTTAAACAAAAAGGGCTTATCAGCCAAACAAAGAAAGGTAAAAAAACTTTGTTTGTAGCTGAAAGCCCAGAAAACTTAGTTAGCTTATCTGCTAAACGTTACCAAGCATTAAAAGAAGCCTTGCCTGAATTAAAATCTATTTATAACCTCTCCCCTACTAAACCTAAGCTCCGCTTTCTTGAGGGTAGAGATGGCTACTTAGCTGTTTACGATGCAATCCTAAAAGAAAAACCAAAAGAGTTCTTAGCTATTGCTTCCTACAGCGATCACTTAAAACACGTTGATCAAGAATATGAGGATAACTGGACGAAAACAAGAGTTAAACTAGGCATTAAGTTAAGATGGCTTGATTTTAAAAATGAGATTACCACGCAACTTGCCAATGAAGGTACCAAAGCATTAAGAGAAATAAAATTCTTACCTAAAGACTATCCTTTTACCAGTACAATGTTTATGTATAACGATAAAATTGTGGTTGTTTCTGGTAAGCAAAAAGAATTCTTGGCTCTAGTAGTTGAAAACCAAGAATTCTATCAAATGTTCAAACAATTGTTTGAGATGCTTTGGACAGCGCATAAATCAGCTAAAAACCGCTAATCCTTAAACACGCGCAACAAACAAAAAGGAACCGAGTAACACTCGGCTCTTTTTTTACAACAATTGTCTTACTTATTTTCTTCCTGACCAATGAGATAACGGTAAGTGCAGTGTTCGCAGTCGGGATTAGCTGCTGGGATTTCATTACTTTCCAAACATTGTTTAATATCAAAAATGGCCTTCTCTACCCAAGAGTTATCGCCAGTATGAGAAATAATAGTAACAGCAAACTCTAAACGACCATCAAAATTAGGTCTATTCTTGCTAGCATTAGCAAAGACAAAATAGCCAGTTGGCGAAACCTTGAAACCCATTTGCTCATAAATCCACTGGTAAATCTCCATCTGCCTTTTATACCCCTGCTTATACTCATCCTCCAGCGAAATCTCTTTCTGAGTGCTGGTTGCTTTATAATCAACAATCAAAAGCTCACCTGCTTTATTAATCCAAATATCATCAACAATACCGCAAACTTCCAGATTAGTTGGCTTATGCAAAACGCAGGCGCCGACATAACGATGATAATCATCACGCCAATCAGCTAAATTAGGATGATCAAAAGGAATAGCATCAATATTATACTGCTTCATCAATTCGTGGGCTTCGCCTTTTTTACGCAACAAATCAAACTCTTTTTTCAAAAGCTGGTCAACCGCTACATTCAAAGACCAACCCGGCATACTTGGCTTACCCAAGCCCAGCCTACGGTCAATATAAAAACAGCGAGGACATTGTATAAACATATCAATCTTAGACCGGCTAATCCGAAAAGTATCCGGCGACCCTGCCTGATAAAGATTGCTTTTCCTTTTTTGGTACTTACTCATGGTTGTATTATATAAAAAAAGGGGTCAATAATCAAATAATTCTCTAACCCTACGCGCCAGACACCAAAAACAGACGGGCGAGTCTTATTTCCTGATATGAGAAATCATCTCCGAGAATCTCGCGGACAGGCGATAATTTTAAATCTTCTGTTTGCTCAAAAGCTCCCTTTATTTTTTCAAAACGTTCTCTAGGCGGCCGCAAGTATTCTAAGTCAACACCCTTATCACAGGCTGCTATTTTTTCTAAGTGCCCAACAATAGTATTTTGAGATAATTGACGATGCTTGGCTACTTCTTGAAGAGACAACTTTGCCTCAATAAATACTTTTGTTTTATCATAAGTTGAAATCTGCCCTGCCTGCTTTCTACCTTTTATTTTAATCTGGCCACTGACATAGGGCAGAGAACGTAGAAATTCTCTCTGCTTTTTATGCTTTTGCCAAACCGCTATTTCTCTTATTAACCCAACTGCTTCTTGCGAGAACTGTTTCAAAGTTTTGTCCATTTCTAAAACTTGCTCGTTGACTAATAAAGCTAAGTCATTAAGCCCCAAAAGCTTTAAACCAGCCAGAGAACGTAAACGAGAAAGCGCGACATAGCCCATTCCCTCTATAAAGGATTTGGAAAGGTCAATTTCAGCAGCATCTAAGTTCATTCCCTGACTCTTATGGATAGTTATCGCCCAAGCCAAACGAAGAGGAATCTGACTGATTTCCGCCTTAACTAAACCGTCTTCTTCAATGGTCCAGCTGCTGGGCATAGCCGCAATATATCTGCCGTTATAGGTCTTTATCACGGGCAACCCATCACCATCAAAACTAGACACTCTGCCAAGTGTGCCATTAACATAACCCCTCTCAAAGTTGTTTTTAACAAACATTACCTTGGCTCCTTTTTTAAGTATCAATTCTTCAGGAGCCAAACAGCTTGCTTTAAGAAATTGAACTATTTTTTCATTGCCTCTTGACCGCATCTGATACTTAACTTCTGCCTGCTCAAGCTTAGCCAACTCAAAACTGTTAACCGCGTCAACATCAACATTATGAGTATAAAGTTTAGTAGGAACGATAGAGAATGTTTCATTATGATATTCTCTGTTTAATAGTAACTGGCGGGCCTTTTCAACTTCCTTATCTCGAATACAATTTAACAAAATAAGTAAATTATCGTTCTCAAGTTGGCGATGCTGTTCTTCCAAATAACATACTTTAATATCCATATCCTGCCAGGCCCTAGAGTCAGTTATAAACTTTGCTTTCAGCTTCTTGGCCACCGGCGGCAGTTGGAAAAAATCACCAGAACAAACAACCTGCATGCCGCCAAAAGGTTCTTGACTGCCTTTGAATACCTGGCAGATTTGATTAACTAGGTCAAATTGAAAAGCATGAAGCATTGATACCTCATCAATAATCAAAATATTGGTGTTTCTGAATCTTTTTTTTAAATAAGAACGGCTCAAAAGCTTTTTAATGTCTTGCTCTGTTAGTTTTTCCTTTATGCCCAAACCAGACCAAGAATGAATCGTTACACCGTTCATATGAGTAGCAGCAATACCAGTTGAAGCAGTAATAGCCACCCCTCGCTGCTTCTTTTTCAAGTAGGCAATGTATTTGTTTAATAAAAAAGTTTTGCCGCTTCCCGGCGGCCCTGTTAAAAACACATTGTAGCCCATTTTCAAAATATCAAGTGCTTGTTCCTGTGTCATTTATTCTTTACTTAAAATCTAGAACATTACCAATAATTACTTAGAAAGCTCAAACATTTCTTCAATGGAAATATTTTGACTCATAATTTTGTTCCTCAATTAACTTTTCATCTTCGCCTCCATTTTAGCAGAAAACAAAAACAAAAACAGCCCAAAAAGAAGGTAGTCTTAGGACTGTCCCCTTTGGACCCTTAAGGACTTACTGGGCTAAAAAAAGCAGGCAGCCAAGAGGCTGCCTGTTAGGGCTCTAAATCTCGCCTGCTTCCAAACGATCCTCATTAATTATTTTCTTAGTCGTCTCTCTAGCGTCTTCTTTCTTCTTTCTGTAAGCAGCCTGTCTGATTAGTTTAAAAATAGCAAGAAGACCTACGATTGTGAATCCGACTGGCAAAATGAAAATAAAAATATTTTCCATTGGGTCCACCCCCCTATTAAAGTGCTGTCTCTATAGTTATTTGCCTTGTTGATTTAATTTAGCATAGTTTTTAAAAAAGGTAAATCATTGAAAAAAGGGGAAGATTGCGGTATAGTGGGAATAAGTATGAAACAAAAGATAAAAATTAGCAATAAACTGGTTGGCGCAGACGAACCAGTCTTTGTTATTGCTGAAGCCGGAGTTAATCACAATGGCAAGCTCTCGCTTGCTCTAAATCTTGTTGAAGCAGCCAAAAAAGCAGGGGCTGACGCAGTAAAGTTCCAAACATTTAAAACCGAAGATTTAGTGACTAAAAATGTTCAAATAGCTGAATACCAAAAAGCAAACATTGGCAAAGATGACAGTCAGTTTAATGTTTTAAAAAAACTAGAACTAACTGAAAACGAATTTAAGCAATTAAAAGAATACTGCGACCAACAACAAATTATTTTCTTATCCACTCCCCACACTATGGAGGCGGTTGATTTATTAGAACCTTTAGTGCCTGCTTTTAAAATACCTTCGGGGGAAATAACTAATCTGCCTTTTTTAGAAAAAGCAGCTCAAAAGCAAAAACCAATTATTTTGTCAACTGGTATGGCTAACTTAAAAGAGGTGGGAGAGGCAGTGGAAATAATTAAAAAAGCAGGTAATAAACAGATTATTCTTTTGCATTGCACTACTGACTATCCTTGCGCTTTGGACAAAGTTAATTTAAGGGCCATGCAAACAATGGCTGACAAGTTCAACCTGCCAGTAGGATATTCTGACCATACTCTTTCTCTAACAGTCCCCTCTTCGGCTGTGGCTCTAGGAGCTGTCGTGATTGAAAAACACTTTACTCTAGACAAAACAATGCCTGGCTTAGACCATAAAGCCTCTTTAGAACCAGAAGAGTTCAAGAAAATGGTAAAAAGCATTAGGCAGACCGAGGTTGTTTTGGGCAGTCCGAACAAACAACCAACTGCAAGCGAGCAAAAAATCAAAAAGCTGGTCAGAAAAAGCATTGTGGCTAAAACTGATATTAAAAAAGGCGCTAAAATTACAAAAGAAATGCTGGCAATCAAACGACCAGGTACGGGCTTGGCTCCAAAAGAAATGGATAAGGCGCTTGGCAAAAAAGCAACCAAAGATATCAAGCAAGATGAACTTATCCAGCTCGCTGACTTAGCTTAAACTATGCCTAAAAAAAGAAAAATCCTTTATGTTTCAGGCGGTAGAGTTGACTATGGCTTAATGCGCCAAACCTTGTTGGCTATCAGAAAACACCCCAAGCTTAGCATTGAAGTAGCTGTTACTGCTATGCACTTAATGCCAGAGTTTGGCAGGACAATCAAACAGGTTGAAAAAGACCAGTTCAAGATTCATCAAATTAAGACAATTTATCAAAAAGATAACAAAGAATCAATGGCTGATTTTATCAGTCAGTTTGTGGCGGACTTCAGCAAACTGCTTTACAAGGTTAAACCTGACATTATTCTGCTTTTAGGAGACAGGGCTGAAGAATTAGCAGGTGCAATCACTGCCAGCTACTTGAATATACCAATTGCTCATGTTCATGGCGGAGATGTTTCTTCAACAAATGACGAACCAGCGCGCCACGCTATTACTAAACTGTCTCATATTCATTTTCCAGCCACTCAAAAGTCAGCTCAACGTATTCTCCAAATGGGCGAGGAAAAATGGCGAGTTAAAGTAAGCGGCGCGCCTGGGCTGGATGACATTTTTTACACAAAACTGCTGACTAAAAAACAACTGGCTAAAAAATTAGGGTTTGGACCTGACCAGCCCATCCTGCTGGTTCTCCAGCACCCGGTCAGCCTGCAGATTGAAAAAGCAGGCGAGCAAATGAAGCAAACAATGGAAGCAATAAAACAATTAGGCCTGCAAACTGTTATTATCTATCCAAATGCTGATCCAGGAGCCAGGAAAATAATTAGAGAAATTGAGAAATACCGCAATCTTCCCTTTATTAAGATTTATAAAACACTGGAGCGCAAAGAATATTTAAGCTTAATGAAACACAGCGATGTAATGCTCGGCAACTCATCAAGTGGTATTATTGAAAGCGCTTCTTTCAAACTGCCAGTAGTCAATATTGGCCCACGCCAAAGAAACAGACAAAGAGCCAACAATGTCATTGATGTTGGTTACAATAAAAAAGAGATTGTTCAGGCAATAGCCAAGGTAATGTCAAAACAATTCAAAGCAAGGCTAAAAAACTGCCAAAATCCTTACGGCAATGGCCAGGCAAGTATTAAAATTGCCAATACTCTTAGCAAGATAACAATTAATAAAAAATTGCTGGACAAAAAAATGACATTATGAGATACTTTTTAAGACGATTACTGAATAAAAAATGGATAAGAAGCCACCGAAAAGCTAGTAAAAGATTGTTCTTCAAATTAATAGATGGAAAAAGAGATGGAAAAAAGCTAATGATAAATATTGGCGGGGGAGAATATACCAGAAAACATTGGAAAGTATTGGACTACCCTACTGAACACTACAATTACAAAAAGATTTTCATTGACTACTGTCATGATTTAACAAGCAGTAAACCTCTCCCTTTACCAAATGATTCTGTGACATTCTTCTATTCTTCCAACGCCTTAGAACATATTCCGCAGGAATTCTGTCAGCATACTCTAAACGAAATATATAGATGCTTAAAACCCAACGGCGCAGTCCGGCTGACAATGCCTGACTTTGATAAAGCGCACCAGGCCTTTGGAAAAAATAAAAACAAGTTCTTTGTTCAGAAATATCAGCATAAAAGCTTAGAAGAGAACTTTATTAAGTTCTTTGCCACATTTTTGCACGATAAGATAACTCCAGATGAACTACGGAGAAATTACCAATCAATGGCTAAAGAGGAATTTGCTAATTTCTACACTCAACAAATATCAAGGGACTCTCAAAAAGAATTCCCTGGCTATCATCTTAACTGGTGGAATTATGAAAAACTACAAAAAATGCTCTCTCAAGCAGGTTTTAAAACAACATATTGCTCCACGCCTCAAGCCAGCCACTTCCCTGAAATGCGAGGCAAAGGAAGAGGTTCTGGATTTGACTCCTCGCATCCGGAAGTCTGTTTTTTCGCCGAGGCAGTGAAATAATTCAAAACTTTATGGAAAAACGATTCAAAAACTGGCAACCGCCTCAAATTAAGGAAATGCAACTAACCAAATGGTTTTGGCTAGTTAGGCACAAAGATAAACTTAAACTAGGTCAACAAACAGACATTGGTGCTTTTACTTTCATTAATGCCCAAGAAGGCATAATTATTGAAGACAATGTCCAAATCGCTAGCCATTGCGCTCTTCATTCTGTTTCTACTATTGATGATAAAAAAGGAGAAATTGTTTTAAAAGAAAACTGCCGGATAGGTTCACATTCAATCATTATGCCGGGAGTGACTATTGGCAAAAACTCAATTATTGGCGCTAATAGTTTTGTTAACAAAAACATCCCAGACAATGTAGTCGCTTACGGCACTCCAGCTAAAGTAATTAAACAATTAGAAAAATGATTCCTCTAGCCCAACCCTGGTTTGACCAGCAAGAAGCTGAAGCAGCCAAAAAAGTGGTTAACTCAAAATGGCTCATTTCCGGACCAAGGGTTGAACAATTTGAAAAAGAGTTTAGCCAAAAGCAAGGCGTCAAATATGCCATAGCTGTTAATTCCGGCTCGAGCGCTCTTTTAATGGCTGAACAAGCTCTAGGTATTAAACAGGACGATGAAGTGATTGTCCCTAATATGACCTTTATCTCAACAGCCACTTCTCTACTCTACCTAAAAGCCAAGCCAGTACTGACTGACATTGAACTACAGACCTATTGTCTTAACCCAAATGATATTGAAAAAAGAATTACTAAAAAAACCAAGGCAATTATTCCAGTGCATTATGCTGGCCAAGCTGCTCCAATGGATAAGATAATGGCTATTGCCAAAAAGCATAATTTAAAAGTAATTGAAGATGCAGCTGAAGCCCATTTAATCAAACACAACAACCAACCCATTGGCAGCTTTGGCGACCTGGCTATCTTTTCTTTTACTCCTTCCAAAGTAATGACAACTGGTGAGGGCGGTATGATTACGACCAACAATGCCGAGCTTGCCCAGAAATGTAAAGAATTAAGAAATTACTGCGATAAAAGTAAGTTTGAATGGCAGGCGCTGGGCTTTAACTTTAGAATGCCTGAAGTAATGGCAGCTATTGGCTCTGTCCAATTAAAAAAAGTAGAAGAAGCAATTGCCAAAAGAAAAGAAGTTGCCCAGCAGTATAACAAGGCATTTGAGCCAATGCCAGAGATTATTACTCCCCTAGTCAAAGAAGAACAAGCAATGAACTTTCAACTCTATACTATCCGTCTTAACTTGGAGAAAATTAAGATTAGCCGAGACCAGCTTATTGAAAAAATGGCAGAGAAAGGCGTTCAAACAAGACTCTACTACCCGGCCCTACACCAACAAGGAGTTTTCAGGGACTTGCCAGAATACAAAAAGGATGAACAATTTCCTTATACTATGGAATATGTCAAAAGTGCTCTTTCTTTGCCAATCTTTCCTGGTTTGACCCCAGAAAAAATTAATCATATCATTGAAAGCATAAAACAAATATGCGCATCTTAATTACTGGTGGCGCAGGATTCATTGGTTCTGCGGTAACTAAAAACTTAAGAGAACACGGCCTAGAAACAAAAACTTTGGATATTATTAATCCCAGAGAAAAACAAGGCGAACACCTGCTAGGCAGTATTATGAACCAAGAAGACCTGGCTAAAGCAATGCAGGGCTGTGATGCAATTATCCACTTAGCAGCTATGGTTGGAGTGAAAAGAACAGACATTAAAAGAAAAGAGTGCTTGGATATTAATATTCTTGGCACTAGAAATGTTTTAAAACAAGCAGCCAAAGCTGGCATTAAAAAGATAGTTTTTTCTTCTTCTTCTGAAGTCTATGGGGAGCCAGATAAAATCCCGGTGAAAGAAACTGATCCAGTACACCCCAAGTCAGTTTATGGAGTAACCAAGCTGGCTGGCGAAGAATACTTAAGAGCTTTTTCCCGCGACGGCGGTCCTGCATTCTCTATTATTAGATTCTTTAATGTTTACGGAACTGGCCAGGTAGCTGAATTTGTTATGCCCCGCTTTGTTAAAGCTGTTCTAGATGATAAACCGCCAGTTGTTTATGGAGACGGCAACCAAGAAAGAGCTTTCTGTCATATTAATGATACAGCTGAAGGAGTTTATCTTGCTCTAACCAAGGATGAAGCCAACAGCCAAATATTCAATATTGGCAATGACCAAACAACTATAAAAATGAAAGATTTAGCCCAAAAAGTGATTGAACTTTCAGACAAAAACCTGAAGCCAAAGTTTATTCCAATGACTGAATCAGACCGCGACATCGAAAGAGAAATTATTAAAAGAACACCGGATATTAATAAAGCAAAACAGGTTCTAGGATTCCAGCCAAAGATTAACTTAGATGAAGGCATTAAAAAAGTAATGGCTAAAGGCAATATCCAAGAAACCTGGATTGAGCCAATGAAATGATATGGAAAAAAACAAACTATTACTTACTCCCCACTATATTGGCAGCTTAAAATACTTTGAAAAGCTAATCCCCTATCTCAAAGACAAATACGAGATAGCTTTTTTGTTTACACCCAAAGCAAGACAGAACCTTCTACCTGAAATGATTAGTTACTGCCAAGAGAAAAACTACTCCTATTATTTAATTGAAAAGTACCAAGCCAACAAACTTTTCAAAATAATACCTTTCTATTACCCAATCAGACAAACAATTGATTACAAAAAGCAGGTCGGGCGACTTTTAACAGACAAAACAATTAAAAAAATCATTAGTGTTTTTGACACAGACTTTTACAGTTATCATCTTTTAAAAACAGCTAATAAAAAAGAAATTGAAACAATGGTTTTGCAATGGTCTTTAACTATTCCAGGAAAGTTTAAAAAAAGAAAACCTGGTCTGGGCAGAAAAATATACTTTGGTTTAGTTAATTTAATCTTAAAACCAATAATTGGCACAATGCCTACTGGCTTGGGCAAATTAGCTGGCGGCAGTTCGCAAAAGTTTGGGGTGATTAATCAAAAAGCCTGGCAAATGTTTAAAGAGCTTGGTATCCCAAAAAAGAAAATGGCCATAGTGGGCTATTTAGACTTTGCCTTAGCCCAACAATCTTTTGATAAGCAAGCTCTGGCGCAAAAGCATCAGGTTAATCTGGACAAAAAGAACATCGTCATCTTTTCAACGCCATTTAACACCAAAGATATTGTCCTATTCTCTGACAGCCAGCAATTAGACTATTTCAAAAAGATAATCTTGGGTATCAGGCAGGTATTCAGCCCAGCCGAGGCTAATATTTTGCTAAAAATACATCCAGCTGAAAATATTGAGCTTTACCAACCTCTTAAAAAACTTGGGGTAAAGCTCTTTGGCAAGCAAACCAATAACTTTGAGCTGACTGCCTTGTCAGACTTATACCTCTGCCACCACTCAACCACTAATTTCATCCCTATGGCAATGAACAAACAAGCTATCTTTCTCAATCTAATCCAATCCCCATATATTGAAAGAACCAAGGCATACAATGGCATTAAAAAATTCATCTCTTCTCAAGATGAATTCAAAAACCTGCTTGCTGATTTTAAAAACAATTCTCTGCCTCTGCAATACTCTCCTGACCCAAGCATCATCACTCCAGATTCTCTCCAAAAAATCCTCGCCTGGATTAACTAAAATTGATAACCTTTGGCCTTCAACTCTTCAAGCATTTGTTCAGCTTTTTGCCAATCTTCAAGATTATCAATATCAATATATCTTTCTTGAGGAGTCAATATTCCCCTTATATCATCTCCGTAGAATCTGTTTTTCTCTATTAAAACATCGCGGCGATGGGCATAAACAGCGCTGCTCCTTTTATAGACCTTGGGGAAATCCTGACGTCTAGTGCCTTCTGGTTCTTCCATACAATAAGGCAGTACTTTATCACCTTCCATCTTTTTCATCACCAAAGGATGATAATCAGAATCAATTTCAACCATAGTGACTGCGCTGTCAGCTTTCGCTTCAATCAAAAGCTCTAAGGTTTTATCAATATCTTCCTTTGTGCGGAAAGGAGAAGTCGGCTGTAAAGTAACAACATAGTCAAACTGAAAACCTAATTTTTCCTCCATTGTTTTAACTGCGTGCTGCATTACTGGCAAGTGCTTGGTATCATCTTGGGCTAATTCAGCTGGCCTTAAAAAAGGAACATCGCAACCATATTGTTTAGCGATATCAGCGATTTCTTGAGAATCAGTTGAAATAATTAAATGAGTAATTAGTTTGCTTTTCTTGACTGCCTCAATGCTGTAAGCAATTAAAGGCTTACTGCCCAATAACTTAATATTCTTCCCAGGCATGGTTTTAGAACCACCCCTAGCAGTAATCACTCCTAGTATCTTTGGATTTTGATTATCCATAGAATTGCTTTTGAATGTATAAATCAACTGTGGCTAATTTTTGAGCAATGTTTTGGCTAGTCCCTTCTCGGAAATAGAGCTTGCTCTGTTCGTACTTGCCGTGTTCTGATTGCTTATCAATAGCTTGTTTAATCTCTTCTTTATTAAAAGACACATCAACTACATTTTCAGCCCTTAATCTGCCATTCTGCCTGGTGCCGATGTTCACTGCAGGCACTCCTAAATATGAAGCCTCTTTAATATTAGCGGAAGAATTGCCAATTAAACACTTTGTTTTATTAAGCAAAGCAAGAAATAATTGAGGAGTTAAATATCTAGTAAAGTGTATTTTATGGCGAGACGGTTTGTCTCTAAGGATTCTCAATTTGTGTGATATCTCTTCAGCCCCTGCGTCAAAATTAGGCCAAAACCAAAGAGTCTGAATCCCTGATTCACGAATTGCCTCAAATAGAGTTCTTGTTCTTTTTGCCAGCTTATCAATTTCAGTTGAAACCGGATGAAACATAACCATTAAAAAGGCATTGTTCAAATTAAGCTCTGCTCCACTGCCTATTTGGCTCAAATCAATCGGCTCTTTGCCTAAACCATCAGCCAGCTTAGCAGCCACATCAACATCTGGACTGCCAAAGTTAAAAACATAATCAGGTTTTTCACCCATTCTCAACACTCTTGTTTTAGATTTTTCATTAGTAACAAAATGAATCTGTGCCAGCTTAGTAATTGAATGGCGAATTGCCTCATCAATAGTACCTGTAACATCACCTCCTTCAATATGGGCAATTGAAATGTTCATATTGCTGGCTGAAAGAGCCGCCCCTAGGGTTTCAAATCGATCGCCCCTGACTACAATCAAATCTGGCTTGATTTCATTATACAAAGCAGCAAACTCAATAGCAGCTAAACCAGCTGTTTTTGCTTTATTAACCGGCTCGTCGCCTTCCACGTTAAAAGAAATCGGATGAATATTATAACCTCCCCTTTTCAAAATCTCCTCTACGCGAGCGTACTTTGAAGTATATTTAGGCAAAAGAGCAGTACCACCCAAGATAATATGCAAATCAACATCATCTCTTTTTTTCAATTCTTCTAAGATAAAAATACTCCGACCATAATGAGTCGGACTAGTAATCACAAAACATATTTTTCTTTTTTCTGGCATAGTTTAAATTAAATTTTCAGCTTTAATCGGCGCGTATTTCTTTAAAGGGTTCTTCAGCTTCTTGCCCAGTACTTCTTCATATTCTCCAGAAGGCAAGCCATCAATAAACTTCTGGGGCCGCATTGCGTAAATCATTTCCGGCATAAGGGCTGTCCCTTCTGATAGGTCCCTGCCAGCCACTAAACTTTTCCTAAAAACTGGTCTGAAAACTGCCTCGCCCTCCTGCAGGGTTTTTTCTTCTTTGCCATAATCAGCCAGCTCAACCTGTTTACCTGCTCTAATCGCCTCTGTCATTTCTTTAAACTCCTCTGGCAAAAGAGAAGCTTTGTGGTCAGACCCCCAAGAATCCCTGTCCAAGGTAAAGTGTTTTTCAATAATTGTCGCTCCCCTATTGAAAGCAGCAATAGCTGAATCAATAGTAATTGAATGGTCAGAAAAACCAATTAATATGTTATACCTTTTCTGGAAAAAATCAATTGTTTTTAAGTTTAAATCCTCTGGAGGACAGGGGTATTTAGAAACACAATGCAAAAGAGCAATCTTATCTGTTCTTTTTTCTAAAAAGGCAACTGCTTGGTCAACTTCTTCTAATGTGCTCATCCCTGCGGAAATAATGATTGGTTTCTTGGTTTGAGCGATATAATTCAACATTACAAAATCTAAAATATCTCCAGAACCTACTTTCCACAAATCAACTCCCACTTGCTCTAAAACTTTTGCGGCTCCCCGGCTCATTGGAGTTGAAAAGAAAATAATGCCTAGGTCATCGCAGTATTTCTTAAGCTCCTGCCAAAACCATAAAGGAGTAATTGCAGTATTTCTTTTAACCCAATTATATCTATCTTTACCTGTGAAATGCGGTGAAACAACCTCTATATTCATTTGCTCATCTTCCACTTGATGAGTTTGAAACTTAACTGCGCTGGCTCCTGCTTCTTGAGCCAGTTTAACCAATTGCTTAGCATTTTCCAAGCATTCTTCAACTGATTCCTCTTGTTCAGTCTGAATAAAGTTCTTGCCAATTTCAGCTATTAAAAAAGGTCCTTGCTTAATTTGCTGCCAAATTTTATCTTCAGAATCAATAGCCATAAATCTTGTTTAAAATGCCAGCTAGTAAGTAAAAAAGAAACAAATCAAACTTGGAAAGATTCTCTTTCCAAGAAAGGTCTTCTTTAATTTCCCTAACATCCATTCTTCTCATTCGGTTACCGCCAATTTGATGCTGTTCTGCTCCTCTAAAATCAATCATTGAAGGTTCAAATTGAAGACCAGCTTCCTTCAAAAGCTCTGCTAGCTTTTCTTGAGGGTTTTTAACCAAATCCTCGTAACGGACAAAAATACTTTTAATGTTTTTGTTTCTTTTTTTAACTATTTCCGCTCTTAGATTAAAAAGAAACCATTTCAAAATTGAAGAGAGTATCTCACGGCCTTTTCTTTTGTATGACCAAGTTACTCCCCGACCGTCCCTGACTAAGTGAAGGAAAATGATGTTGAGGTTGCCGCTCAAAGCCAAAAGTTCTGCCCGGTTATTGCGCTTGGAAGAATCAGCAACAATTTGCTTACCAGAATGTTTCAGAATGTTTTGATAAATCTGCTCATTAACCTGCAGATACTGACCAACATTGATAGGGCCTTTGTCCTTGAATAAATAATTGGGTCGGCCAAGCAAAAAATCAAGCTTGCTTCTCTGCACTTCAAGCCCTTGAGGCCAATTAATATCCATAGCTACTTTCTGCCAAAAAACACAATGCGGAAAGGTTTGAAGGCAAGCGCAAATCTGCTTATCCAACCTGCCGGGCTTAGTAGAAAAAATGCGCAACTCCCCTACTCCAACAATCTTGGAGTGAGCGCCTAAAAGCATATCTAAAAGCGTACTGCCGCAATGGCCAGAACCTAGGATGTATAGAATTGTCATTTTATTATCAGTCTCCATGTTACTGCCAAAAACTTAAGTCTTGATTAAGAAACTTTTCTAATTGCTTAATATCTTCTTGGTAAAACTTCTGGAGCTTCTGTCGGGTGATTTGATCAATGACTGGCTTTTCTGCTTTGCCAGCTGACTTTTTTTGGCGATTAGCTCGCAAAAGCCAGTTAATCAGCTTGTTCAGACCGATTGCTTTGAAAAACTTGAGCACTGCCCGACCCGAACGAGACCCTTTTACTTTTTTTCTCTTATCAACCAGTCGGTTAAAGCCAGGCAGACGGTAGTTAATATCAACTGCCCTGTTCACTTTTTGCAAAAGAGAAGGCGGCTTAAAGTTAGCATCAACTCCTAAAAACTGATAAATCTTTTTAATAAAGCCGGCTGGATCAGCCAAACTATCTTCATGAATTAAAATTAAAACATTTTCTGACTTAAAATACTTCAGAAAACGAGAAAGGTAAGAATGATAAAGGCCTTTTTTGATAAAAACACTGCCTTGAGCCACCTCTTGAGCAAAACTAGCTAACACCTTCTTACCCTGCTTTTTATTATACAAATAATTGGAAAAAGCGCGCTCAATCGGATTTCTTAAAGTAACTAGCGGACAATTATTAATAGACCTACAGGTTCAAACTTACATACCACCAAGCTGATTTGTCGCTTGATAGGCATTTCGCAACAAGCTATGTTGTGCAGGTGAGTACGGCAATAGTAGATTTTCAATTTAATCGTGGTGTAGCTTTTGCTGGCAAGCTAACTGCTGCTGTTCCAGTCCACAGGCGTTGCAAGCTTGAGTGCGGCAGTCACCGG
>SDBU01003223.1_pt1 | contig 20926 bp, 17 predicted proteins | sample 2277071 | NCBI WGS metagenome assembly SDBU01 (sample SAMN10397929, study PRJNA504765) | marine sediment metagenome | isolation source: marine sediment core GS08_GC12, 126 cmbsf | place: Arctic Ocean: Gakkel Ridge, Loki's castle | collected 2008
AAAATCCTTGCCGAGCCTCTTGAGCAACGATTTGGGAGGCTGGCCGAGGAGCCCGTCGAGCATGTAATTGAATTGGCTCGGCCCTATCTGCACGATTCATTTGAAGGCGAAGCGATTCTTTCGATTGGCAAGACAATCGAATATCACCACAACGGCTTCGGCGGTGTAATAAACGTTATGCCGTTTACCTGTATGCCCTCGACAGTTGTTGCCACCCAGACGATGCGTATAAGTGCCGACTGTGCTAACATGCCGATTTTGAACCTGAGTTTTGACGGTCAGGAAGACGCGACCTTAACTACTCGCCTTGAGGCCTTTGTCGAGCAGGTCGCCGCCAGGCAAAAGGGCGCCCCCTTAGGGGCGGACCTGATAACTGCGCAAAAATAGGTGGCGTCCTAATTTGAAAGAAAATAAAAAGTCCCATAAAAAACGGTAGATTTTTCCAAATACAAAACCTCAGCTCTCTGTATATCTTATCATTTTTTTTATCAATATCCTATGCAGAATTTTTGCTAAAATAGCACAACTTCTTTGTAATAGATGACTTATAAATGTTAAAATTTATACAAAAATGGTTACATTTTTATTGACATTTATGCCGAAATACTGTAATATATACAAAAACAATAATAAAAGTTATTGGCTTATTGAGGTAATTTAAACATGACGCTTACCCTCGAAAAATTGGCGAGATATGATTTAATTGAAGATATTGAGTTAGATATAGGAGGCGATAAGAATCAATTTCAATTGTTCTTCGAATATTTTAACATATACCAGCAAATCCAAAACACTGACCAATTCATTAGAGATTTTCCAGCCTTCCCAGGTTCAACAGATAAAATTCATAGAAGCGAGCTTATTTCATCTATTGGGGCTACACTTGCAATTGAAGGAACAAAACTCACAAAGGAAGAAATAGAGATATCTTTTCAAAAAGCAGACCTTAACAAAGCACTTGGAAGAAAAGAACAAGAAGCGCAAAACTCAAAAAATGCGTATTATTATATTATAGATTTAGTGAAAAACCATAAGGATAAACTCACTTACAAAGAAGACTATATTAAGCAAATTCATAAACACTTAACAGAAAATATTGACTACGGATTAAATGCACCTGGCCAATATAGAGATGTCAATCCCATATTTGGCGAACCACCGAGAAGAAGCCTATGTAAAACAAAGACTGAGGTTGGAATGGCAATGTCCAAATTCACAAACTGGTTAAACAAAGAAGACGATGGACCTTTAAGTGGTAACCTCATCGTAAAAGCAATTATGGCTCATTATTATTTGGCTGAGATTCATCCGTTTGGAGACGGAAATGGCAGAACAGCAAGGGCATTAGAGGCTCTTGTCTTGTTTGTAAATAAAATAAACCCTTATTGTTTTTGGTCTTTGGCTAATTTCTGGAGTGCCAACAGAAGCCAATATATTATTCATTTAGGCAATATAAGAAATACTTGCAATCCTTGGGATTTTCTAATGTGGGGCATTGAAGGCTATCTAAAGGAAATCCAAAGAATTAAGGAGTTAGTGCTAAAAAAGGCCAAACAGCTTATGCTAATGGATTATGTGCGATGGTTGTATAATGCCAGAAAACAGCAAAAGCGAGAAAAAAAGATTAATCAAAGAATTGTAGGTATATTAGAATTTTTAACAAAAACTGATGATATGCCTTTTGATAAATTTTTGTCCTCTCCTCAAATAACAATGCTATATCATAAACGTTCTGAGCCTACAAGATATCGCGATTTTAAAAAAATGAGTAACGTGGGTTTAATCCATATTTTTGAAAAAGATAACACAAAATACATTGGACCGAATTATCAATTGCTCAACTATTTAGAATTTACTGTTTAAAGTCAGCGATTAAAAGTTAATAGCAAAAAGGCCCCGCTGGGGCCTTCGAACCGACCCAACGAGGCAAAGGTTGGCGGGTTGCCAGAGAGGTTTATTGGGCTCCCCTTACAGTGCCGTCGTTTCAAATCTGCCTGTTGAGTTTAGCCACATTCTTGGCTGTCTCAATGATTTTCTGTCTGAGCCTTTTTGGGCGAAGGACCTGCACCTGGTCGCCGTAGCCGAGTATCCACCACGTTATCTCACCCAGCCCATCAACTCGAAACTCCACAGTCACCGAGCCGTCACCGTTGCGGGTAACTTTCTGCGTGCTGTGCCACCGCACTTCGGCTACGTTCTCAGCCACCTTTGGCAGAAACCGCAGCTTGACATTATATATTCTTCCTTCCGGTATCATTGACCAGGCCCTGCCGAGGTACTCAGATAAGTCAAAGTTTCCGTCGTCGACGAAGTGTTGCGAAAGTGTTTTTAGCTCCTTGATGCGGTTGAGCTTAAAAGTGCGGACGCTCTTGTGCATGCCCGATAAGCCCACTACGTACCACGCTCGCTGGTTGTAGAGCATATGATAGGGGCACAGCTCGAGCTCGATATCCCTGCCATCGAACAGTGAGTGGTAGCGGATACTTACTTTCTGTTTTTTTTCGATTGTCTTTTGTAGTTGTGCGAACGTTTTATCAAGCTCTCCTATCGGTGCCTGGGCGGCGGCTCTGGTAGAGATGCTTCGCAGGGCTGTGTTGCAGTGCTGTCTTATTTTGGCAGGCAGATTGTTTTCGATTTTCAAAGCAGCCAACAGTGCTGAGTTTTTGAACGGCAGCTGCAGTTGCTCGCTGGCCTTGTGTACTAACAGAAGAAGACTCATCGCCTCTTCCAGTTTTAAATCTACCGGCGGCAGGAAGAATTCAGGGTCCATCGTGTATCCGCCGGTGGTGGTATCGTAGTGATACGATACCCCGATGGCCTCGAGTTCTTTGAGGTCGCGGTAGATTGTCCGTCGGCTCGTCCCGAATATTTTCGCCAGTTGTGAGGCGGTGTAGTTCCTGCCTGACTGTAAGGTTGCTAAAATCTCTACGACCCTGCTGACTCTGTGGGATTTCACGCCATAGCCCCTTGAGTTAGTGCTGTTTGTTTTCGCTCTCTTGTGATGTGGGAATTATACCGTCGGTATTACGACCATGTCAAATTTTACCCTTGGATTTTGCAAAAGCTCACGCAGCCGAGCCTAATTCCATGTGGCGGTGCCGTCCTCAACTTGGAGGGTTTTTTGCCGGAACTCCGGCAAAATAGGTCATCGCGGGGCTTTTTATGTTGACATTCGGACCGGCACTTCGTATAATAAGTATCGGGAATGAGAGTCCGGTCTGTTATACCTGACCCCATCGGTGCCGCCTGATTGTTGCAACGGTGAAGGGGGCTTACGGATACGGCTTCAAGAGGGAAAAGATTATGAAAAACACTCTTGTTTTGACGATATTAGGTGTTGTCTTGGTTGCTTCGATCTTTATCTGCTGCGGTTGCGCCCAGCTCGGCGAGACTGAGGCCGAGGGTCATCGACGGCATCTGCGGAACCTTCGCATTAGCCGGCAGCAGTTCATGGAAGATGTAGATAAGACTCTGCTGCTTGACAAGCCAAGCAAGCTGACGGATAAGAGGATACCCTGATAGTTCGTTCCGTTGCAAAAACCCCGGACGCGACGTGAAATGGATTTTATCAGGCTTGCAAACCCTGAGAGTTGGTACACAGTACGTTTAGACAAAGGGATTTGAGCTGTGGAAACACTCATCGATTATTTCACTCGTGTGGGAGGGTATAATTGGTGGGTTGTTACCATTGAACTGTTTTTTATCGGCTTGGTGGTTTACTGGGCGGTCGACTTTCTCGAAGGCACGCGCGGCGAAAGACTGTTCCGCGGCGTCATCTTCATCCTCGTTGTCGGAGGGCTCATCTTAAATCTGCTTGTCCAGCGGTTCCGGTTTGAACGGCTTGAGTATCTTTACAAGGGCTTCTTAATAGCCGTTCTGATAATTGCTGTCGCGGCTTTTCAGCCGGAAATTCGAAGGGCGCTTATGCGGATAGGCCAGTCCAGATTTTGGGTAGGCTCGTCCCAGCAATTGGCAAGAACCGTAGAAGAAATAATTACCGCTGTAACTAAACTTTCCGAGACGCGAACCGGTGCTATTATCGTTATTGAGAAGCAGGTCGCTCTGGGTGAGTTTGTAGAAACCGGTGTTCGCATCGACGCCAGGGTCACTGCGGAGCTTCTCCAGACCATTTTTCGCCCCGGTACACCGCTTCATGATATGGCCGTGATAGTCCGGGGCGACAGAATAGTTGCCGCCAGGGTGCAGCTACCCTTGGCTGAGGCCGGCAGTGTCGATGGCGTTGAGCTTGGTTCAAGACATCGTGCCGCCATAGGCATAACAGCCGGCTCAGACGCCACCTGTTTGGTAGTGAGTGAGGAAAGCGGCGTAATTTCGCTTGCCCAGAACGGCAGCTTAATGAGGCAGGCGAGCGAGTCCCTGCTGAGAGAACGCCTTGCCACTGCAATGGCTGACGTTCCCCTCGTCAAGTGGTTTGGTAAGTCCACTAAAAAGGACCATCAGGAGCATAGCGACCAGGCATAATACGGCGCAGCAAAATGCGAAAGAAAATCAACTACAGCAAGATACTGGTTGTGGTGTTCATAACCACTCTTATCTGGGTCTGGGCGGATTTGGCTCAGGATGAGATTTTGCCCGACAGGCCAGCCGTTATCGTTGTCGACCAGGCCGCAAATCCAAGACTTTGGGTAAGCTTAGACAAGGCCTCATCAAGAAATATCAGGATAACGCTTTCAGGACCACACGCCGCCATCGCCGACCTTAGTCGAAGACTAAAGGAGGGAAAGAGATTCGAGTTCGACTTCGACGCTGAAATACAGAAGATGGAAAAACCCCGCAGCTACACTTTAACTGTGTTAGCATTCCTGCAAAAGGACAAGCAACTAAGGCAGCTCGGACTAAAAGTCGAAGCCTGCCAGCCTGAGACAATTGCCGTTGAAGTTGCTCAGCTCGTAAAGAAGACTCTGACCATAAGGTGTGTTGACGAGAACGCCAATCCAGTAAGAGGAGCTGACATTGACCCTCCACAGGTAGATATGTTTGTCCCTTCCGACTGGAGCGGCGAGCGCCTTATAGCCGATGTTCAGTTGACGGTTCGTGAGCTTGAGCAGGCCAGGCTTTCGCCCGTGGCCAAAACGCCTTATGTTGAGTTGGCACCGGGGCATACCAGAAATGCGCCCGTGGCGGTTAAAATCACCACTCCCGAACAACAGCAACTGGCTGATTACATCATCACAAAGGTAATACCGAAGTATTCACTAAGTGCCAATCTGCAGGGCAAATTCAAGGTGGATGTGTTGAATCTCGACGCTGTAATGAGTCCTATTTCCATCAGCGCTACACCTGAAGCAAAGTGGGCCTACGAGAACATGGCTTACCAGGTAAGATTGGAAATTGACGACGACGATGCGAAATCCACCCAGTCCCAAAGGAAGGCTGTTGTTTACAACTTTCCGGATGAGTATGTTCGCAGGGATGAAATCAGACTGAACCAGCAGCCCGTCACCGCTCAATTTAAGCTCATTCCTCTGTCTTCTGCTCAGGCTCCGTAGAACGGGGGAGCCGCAAGGCCACCAAAGCTTCGACTGTCATCCACAGAGCCAGTGCGAAAATTCCGCCACCGATTATAACGAGAAGCCAGTTACCCTTGTTGATGAAACTCATTTCGTTTTTTACCATAGCCCAGTTTGTAATCACCAGCATAATCACACAAGGTAATGCAGTTATAAGAAACTTCAGGCCGCCCTTTCGTTTTAGATAGAGCGTGATAACCAATAGCGCCAAAGCTGCAAGTAGCTGATTGGCCGTTCCGAACAAAGGCCACAATATCATCGCCCCCTTACCGTCCGCTCCTGTCGCAAAAGCCAACCCAGCCGCCGTCAGCACAGCAAAACTGGTCGCCACCCATCTGTTGGCCAAGAACGGGATTCGCAGGTCGGTTGCCAGCTCGCTTATCACGTAACGCTGGATTCGCACCGAGGTATCGAGGGTTGTTCCGGCGAACGATGCAATGAATACACCCATAAGTGTAATTCCAACTGCCTGAGGTATCCCGAGTTTACCCATCATATTAGCTGCACCGATCACTACCGGTGCTATTTTGTCGGATAACCCTTTGGCTCCTATCCAGCTGCTGTATTGATGCTGCCAGGCGGCTTGGCCGGTTAGAATTGTCCCATTGTCGAGCTTTAGAGCCATTCCGATACCGGCTGCGACGCAGACCAGAACCAGCACTGCTAAGAAACCTTCCAGCAGCATTGAGCCGTAGCCTACAAACTGACAGTCGGTTTCTTTTGCGACCTGTTTTGAACTTGTGCCGGAGGCGACCAGCGAATGGAAGCCGCTGATGGCACCGCAGGCGATTATCACGAACATAAAAGGCCAAATCGGCGGAGTGTCGGCTGGCAGCTCGCTATTGATGGCAGGTGCCACCAAGGGCAGGTTACCCGATAATGAAGCCACCACCGTCCCGCCAACCAGCAGCCCCATAGCAATAAAAAGCTGCCAGGCGTTAATATAATCCCTCGGCTGCAAAAGTGTTGTTACCGGCAGAGTCGAGGCCACCCACGCGTAAATCAACAGGATTATTACCCATAATCCCGTAGGCGGTATCCCAAAGACTGTACCGGCCTCGACAGGAACCAAGCTGCCAAGAATAATGCACAGGTACATTCCAATTACGGCTATCGTCGTCGCAATGGCAACGTTAGCGGTTTTCTTATAAACGGCAAAACCAAGCGCCACGGCTATCGGAATCTGCAGCCAGACCGGTAAAACCGATTCCGGAAACCTCGTAAAGACCGCCGCAATCACAACGCCGAATATCGCAATGACAATCAGCAGGCTCAAAAACACAATTGCGAAGAAAATAAATCGCACGCGTGCGTTGATATATTTGGCTGTGATTTCTGAAATGCTTTTGCCTTCGTTCCGTATCGAAACCACAAGCGCGCCCAAATCGTGCACCGCTCCCATAAAGATAGCGCCCAGAAATACCCATAGAATCGCCGGCAGCCAGCCCCAGATTATACCGATAGCCGGCCCAACTATAGGCCCTGTCCCCGCAATCGAAGTATAGTGATGCCCGAAGATTATCCCCTTACGCGTGGGAACATAGTCAATACCGTCCTGAAGCTGCGACGATGGGACAGGCGCATCCGGCCTTAGCTTAAATATCTTTTTGGCAAGAAACCGCCCGTAAGTATGATAAGCTATCAAGTACCCGCCGCCGCAAATCAGCATCAACAAAAGTGTATCCACTTCAACCTCTTTCTCTAAGAGCTGTCTCTGCGCGGACGTGCTAACAGCCTTATCGGCACCTCATCTATCGCCAGCAGCTCCCGCAATCTGTTTATAATAAACCGGCGATAATTCTCTTCAAATAACTCCGGCCTGTTTACAAACATAAGTATCGTAACAGGATTGACGGCAATCTGCGTGGCGTAGTAAATCTTCGGCCAGCCGCCTTTGCCTCCTTTGGTTGCGCCGACTTTCTCAGCCTTTATGATTTCAAAGACCTTGTTCAATTTGGCGGTCGGTATCTGCGTCGTAGCCTGCTTGAAAAGCTCAGCCGCTAAGTCCAGAACGCTCTGCACGTTCTTTGCCTCCGTCGCTGTAGTAAAGGCTATCGGTGCGTATTTTAAGCCCGGCAAAACCTCTGTCAAATAATCCTCATATGCACCGGTAACAGTCGTATCCTTTGCAAGGTCCCACTTATTGACAACGATTATGCAGCTTTTGTATTCGTCGACAATAAATCTGGCTATCTTTTTATCAACCTGCGACACGGCTATAGTGGCATCAATCAAAAACAGCACAACATCAGCCCGCTGAATCGACTGAGTCGCACGAACATAGCTGTAGAATTCAATACTGTCAGCTATTTTGCTTTTCTTTCTTATGCCTGCCGTGTCAATCACGACTATCGTCTTACCGTCCTTTTCGAACCGCACGTCAATAGCATCTCTGGTCGTGCCGGGCGTTTCACTGACGATTACCCTTTCTGAGCCGACCATTGCATTTACTAAAGTGCTCTTGCCGGTGTTTCTTTTTCCCACTATCGCGATTTTCATCACCGGCTCGGTGGGCTTCACTGATTCACCGGTGCCGAGTTTGACAAAGACTTTATCGAGCAGGACGTTTTTATTGAGATTGTTCTTTGCTGAGATACAAAGAAACTCACCGAAGCCGAGTTTGGAAAATTCCCCCGCCGCCGGAAACATCTTGGCTGTGTCCGCCTTGTTGGCGACACCGATTACGTCGAGGTCTTCTTTGCGCAGAAGCCTCGCTATTTTCTCATCCCACGGCACAAGTCCGTCGCGAATATCCACCATAAAAATCACAAGGTTCGCCGACTCAATTGCCTGATGGATTTGCCCTTCGATATGGCTGCTAAGTTCGTCGCTGTCGATTATCCCGTACCCACCGGTATCGACAAGCTCGAAATATCGCTCGTCTCGACCGATAATCGTACTTACACGGTCTCTCGTTACACCGGCACTCGGCTCGACGATACTTATTCTCTCGCCCGCAAGGGCGTTAAGTAACGAGCTTTTGCCCACATTAGGCCGACCAATTATTGCAACCACCGCCAAAGCCATCTTTTTATTCTGACTCCTGTCTTCTGTAATTCTATCAGAATTGCCACCCAATTTGAAGTGTCGAATTGTACCTGCCGAATTGAAAAATACTCCGCCAGCCCGCCAAGAAATTGCAAAAACAAAATAGATTCGGTTGCTTGAGAAAATAGACGAGCAACTTTAGAAGTGTGCCTGACTCTTGTTTTTGAACTGCTTAAGTCTTTTTTGCAAGTGCTTACAAAATTTCAAGTGCTATTATCCGGTCACGGTCTTAGAATGATTTTGCGCTCGTTTAGCTACGCGCGAAATCTGCCCCAACCCAACGAAGCTGGAGAGTCCGGAAACTAACTGTGGCAATGGCCCTCGCATCGCTCGGCAATACGCAAACCTATACTCTATTCCCGCCCCATCCAAGAGCCCCTTGGCTATGGTAGTATCCTCACTCTCATCACCTATGAGAATGTATATACTCCGCTTCCTTTCTTCGCACATACTCTTCCCCTTTCTTCGCCAAATTTTTACTGCAAGCCATTTTTTCTATTTTATTATTTCTCTTTCAAAATGTCAACCACATTTTTCGCAAAAGTGGTAACATCAACATCCTCATCCCTATATACCATACTATCGTCATATTCCGCAAGTACTCTTTGATATTCAATTTGCTCAGTGAATGCCGTCTCTAATTCCCTAGCGCGGGTTGCGCAAAATTCCTTTCGTGCTGCCTTGCCCTTGCCGGCTAAGACTCCTGGTTGTTTCTCGCCCCACCGAAACTTAAGTTCCTTTGTGGCTTCGTCCATCCTCTCAACTATTTTAGCAGAATTTAACTCATCTAACTCACCTTGTGTGACAAAGTCAGCGATTTCTATTGATTTCAATCTAGAAATTGCCTCCTCTTTGGCACTGCTAACGGAACTACGCCACCATGGCCTTTCGTCCCCAGAAAGTAACTCAACCACTGTGTTTCTCCACAATAATTTCTCATCGTTACTATTCTCAAGGACAAATACTCGTGGTGAATTCGTATAATGTTCCAGTTCTATAAAACCTTTGTGAGCCTCCAGTTCTCTATATACGCCACCAGCGCTGTTACCATTAAAGAGCGGCCTACAAATTATTAGGGTTGGGCACTGCCGCACGAGCGTACGGTCGCGAGAATTTATCTGCTCCCCAATAAGCGCAGCCAAATGCTCCAATTCCCCTGAAACACAGCATAATTCCAGGCTCTTCTTTTCACCTAATCCATCTTTTATTTCCTCCCAAGTCTCAGCTTTTCTTATCATCTCTACTTCTGCATCTACGAAAAACCCAGCAGGGTCCAGCGGTTCTTCGAGGGGGTTATCGGGCTTAGACCACAGCGGTTCACCGACCTTGCCAAAAGGCCACCTCTCTAAAAGTCTCGGCAGATACACTTTTATTTTGTTAGAACTGATATTGCCATTATTGGAGTTCTTTTTCTGAATACCCGCCTTTCCCCCCACTGTATCTGGAGGTGCCTTTACCTCTACGGATTGAATCATCCATTCATCTATTGTGGTGGGTTCCCACACTGCCAATTCATTTGAAAGATGGCCAGCCAGTGAGTTTACCAAATTGCTCCAATCTTCGAAGAGTTTCTTGTTTCCTTGACTCGCCGCCCGTCGAGCCTCACTTATTGGATGGGAAAGGTAAACTGCAGAAATATCTCCCTCGAATACCTTTTGTAACAATCCACAGCAATGTTTTGTAGCCAACGTCAACATGGGCACATCACCCAGCAGTGCTGCCAAGTGCGCAGATGCCCCAGCTTCCGCCTGTCGCCAGACCAACGTGCTAACAAGCTCTTGTATGCTTGTTTTGAGTTGTCGTAACTCGCTGCCCGGGCGCGTATACTCATCGAAAATACCACCCTCCCCTCGTAGCCATGCATACATATCATAAATATCATCTATTAAGTGAACAACGTATTTAGGGTTAAGAGCCTTTAATTTCTCCGCATCCACAATCGGGACAAACTCTGTCGACTTCGCTTTAAAGTAAACAGCATGAAGCACAAGAGCTACATTTCGATCTTTCTTTTTTTCTTCCTCGATTTTCTCCTTGGCCTTTTCAAGAGCCTGGCTCCAAAGACGGTTAAGCATCGGATACGGCAATGAGGTAACGGCAATAATAGGCTCTTGTGCTTCGATTGATTTCATGAAATCAGGTGAAGCTTTACAGACAGGGTCGCTCAGTGCTTCTTCTATAAGGAGCTTTTCAAGGTCCACGACCGAGATTGGCTGTTTATGCTGCTTTCCTAGAAATACGTTAAATTTCTCCAGAACCCGCTTAGGTTTGACACCCGACATTCCGGTTATAATCACAACATTTCCCATTCTTCAGTCTCTCGCATAAGAGTAACGGATTTCTCCAAATATTATCAAAATTATCCCCCTCAGGCCATAAAAATAAAAACCCTCCTTCCGTCAAACCAAAACCACTCACCATTTACCAGTCACCAGTTTGGTCTCACCACTGCCTTGGAGCGGCACACCTTGGGCCCAAAGCCCCAGCGGCGCCTGAGTGGGGTTAATTCAATCATTTGCGCAGGGGGCCTGCAAAAAAATCGAATATTTTCAAATATTTTCAAACGTTTCACACCATTTTTCGAACGTTTCGCACCACTTTTCGAATATTTTCGAAAGTTTTCAAACGTTTTCGAACGTTTTCGAACGTTTTATTCTTGCCTATTCTGCCTAGTCGTTATAGTTTAACACATCGACCCCCATTTTTAACCCAAAAATCCACTTGCACCCCTAAAATTAACCCCAAAAACGCACCATTTTTTCCAATTCTGGATAATTCCAGTTTGCGATTTCTGCAGAAAGCCGCTGAAAGAATCCCCTGCTTAAATTACCGCATATTTCCGATATATACCTTGTATATGGAAATAGTTACATTCGACCAGCCGAAAACAAAGCAGTGCCGGTTTTGTGCAGAGACCATCCAGGCCCGTGCTGTTAAGTGCCGGTTCTGCGGTGAATTTCTAAATACCGACCGTGCCAGGGCCGCACAAACCGGCTCAGAGCCGGATACGGGTTCAGCTAAGGACCAGAAAGCACCTGCTAATATCCTCTTTAGAGGCAGACCCTCTCTATGGGGATTGGTCGGCCAGGCAGTGCGCGGGCTGTTTTTTCTTGCTGTAGCGGCCTTTTTGTTTGTTTATCCTGTGGAGAATCTGTCGTGGTTCGGCCTTACCGACAGCCAGGCTTTGGCCTTTGCCGGCCACAGAGAAATGGCCGCAATCGCACTGGCGGCACTGGTCGCACTTGGCCTTTTGATAAGTGCGGTAAAGCTAAAGATGATTTATTACGAAGTTACCGCTGAGAGAATCGAATGGGGCCGCGGCATTTTAGACAGGAGAGTGGATAATCTCGATATGTTCCGTGTAATCGACCTGCGTATGCGAAGGTCGCTGCTTGATTGTATCTTCGGCATCGGAACGGTTACTCTTATAACTACTGACAAGACCGACCCGAACTTCACTTTTCAGAAAATAAAAAGGCCCCGCCGTCTTTACGATATCATCAAAAAAGCCAGCCTCGAAGCCGACAAGCGCAGGGGTGTCGTACACCTGGAATAGGAGCTTTGTTGGCTGGAATTTTAAATTAATCGCGTTTACTGCCCATTAGTGTTTGATATTCGTGTTTGAGCATCTTTTTTTTGAGTGTTATGCCGCCGGGGGCGGAAAATCCGCCGATTTTGCCGTCACTGCAAATAACACGGTGGCAGGGGATAATCAATGGCAGGGGGTTTTGGGCCAAAGCACCGGCGACGGCCTGGCTGCCAGTTGGACGCCGGAGTTTCTTCGCCAGTTGCGAGTAACTTATCGTTTGGCTGAATCGGATCTTTCTGCAGGCAGATAAAACCCGTTGGGTGAATGGGCTGAATCCATCTAAAATGAGGGGAACGTTGGTGAAGAAATTGACGCGGGTGCCCTTAAAATACGCGATTATTCGTTGCTGGACGGGGTTGAAAAGCCATTGATTGTACCGAGCGGCAGGTAAGTTTTTTAGCAGCCCTGCTTTAATCTTTTCGAGATTCGGTCCGGGCAGGTGGGTTCGGATGAGGCCCTCTTCGGTTGCGGCCAGGCCGAAGTAGCCCCATTCGGTGTTGAAAATCGTGTAATATATCGGTTTGTCAGTTTTTTTAGCCATATTATGCGGGTATATATTGCCAGATTTCGTCGGATAATTCAAATTCTCCGCTCGGGGATACCTTACGGCAGTTGACGAAAAAGCAAAATTCTGCTAAGTAAGTATAATAATCTTTTGGCAGGAAAGATACACTAATGGGCAGAAGATTTGTACGAGCGATATTCCCCGGCTCGTTCGACCCGATTACCAACGGACATCTTGATGTTATCCAACGCGGTATAAAACTTTTCGACGAGCTTATCATAGCGGTTGGACGAAGTCCTATTAAGAACGCTCTGTTTACACCTGAGGAGCGGGTGGAGATGATTGCCGAATTAGTGGCTGATATGCCGAGTGTTTCGGTTGAGGGCTTTGACGGATTGATGGTTAAGTATGCGGTCAAAAAAAAAGCCGACGTTATCCTGCGGGGCTTACGAAGTCTTACCGATGTGCACTATGAGTTCAAACTCGCTATGACCAACCGCAGCGTGGCGGGCATTGAGACCGTTTTTATAATGACGAGTGAGCAGTACGGCTTTACGAGCTCAACTTTGATTCGTGAGGTCGCTTCATTAGGTGGCGATGTTTCGAATCTGGTTCCCAAAAACATCTATGAACGTTTGCAGCAGCGCCTTAAAAGGGGGCGTTCGTGATCCGTGAGGCCGATTGCGAAAGGCCAGTGGCGAGATATGTTTACTGTTAGTGTCGAAACGCACTTTCGAGCGTCGCATCAGCTAACTTTACCGGACGGCTCAAAGGAACCATCACACATCCATCACTGGCGGGTTAGCGCTGAAGTTTGTCGCAATAAGCTCGATGGTGTGGGATTGGTTATGGACTTTAGCCGGCTCAAGGCTATGGTTGATAATATCGTTAGTGAGCTGGGTGATACTTCGTTGGCGAAAAATGATTATTTCAAGGTAAACAATCCGTCGGCCGAAAACGTCTCGAGATATATATACGAAAAGCTGCGAGAGGAGCTGCCAAAAGGCGTAAAACTGCGAAGTATCAGGGTAACGGAGGGGCCGGGCTGCTGGGCTGAATTCGGCGAACCCCGTTAGAAATCTTTGCTTTTTATGCTATATTATTGGTTGAGGTGTTCCATAACGAGCCTTTTTTGGCGTTTGGGAACACTGTAGAATTTCTAACGGGGCGAATAGGCAATTGGGCCTACAGCGGCCCTGTGAATTTGACGATTATTCTAAAGCGGAATTTTGGTATAATATACTTGTGCGTGATATCCATCGCGAAACGGAAAGTAAACGGTAAAATGGGCCCCGAGAGGGTTTGAGAATATGCAGTGTCAGATTTGCAAAGACAGAGAGGCGACTATTCATCTTACTGAGATTACGGACGGAGTGCGGACAGAGATGCACATTTGTGAGCACTGCGCCATGGAGCAGGGCATAGCGGTCAAGAGTCATATGCCTATAAACGAGCTGCTCAGTGGGCTGCTTGCCTCTGCGCCGGCGGCGGAGGAGCTTTTTGTTGCGGACAAAAAAACTTCGTGTGAGTACTGTGGTTTTACGCTGGAGCAATTTCGCAAAGATGCTGTTCTGGGTTGTCCTTATGATTATGAGGTTTTTGAGAAGTCGCTTTTGCCGCTTATTGCCAAGGCCCACGACGGCAAGACGACCCACTGTGGGAAGGTCCCTTCGAGGGTCCCGAAGGACGCGAAGAAGCAAGTCGAGCTTTTGAATCTGCGTCAGCAGCTTGAGGCTGCTGTGCGGGCTGAGGATTACGAATCAGCGGCGAAATTGCGTGACAAGATCAGCGAGTTGGAGTGAAGTGTTAGATATGAAGCTGACCGAGATAAGCAGTGACATAAACGAATGGTTTGACGGCTCCGGGCCGCTGGCGGATATCGTTATATCGTCGCGGATTCGTCTGGCGAGGAATTTGGCGGGGTACAAATTTCTCAGCCGGTGCTCGGCCGCTGAGAAGTCTGAGATACTGAAGAAGCTAAAAGAGGTCCTGATGTCGCTCGAGCTTGGCGATAAGGTCTCCTACGTAAGTGTCGACAAGGCCCGCGTTCTGGACAAGCATTTTCTGGTGGAGCGGCATCTTATCAGCCGCCATCACGCCTTCGGCAAGGGTCCGCGGGGCGTGGTTATCGCCCATCGGGAATTTTTTACGGCTATGATTAACGAAGAAGACCATCTGCGGATTCAGGTTTTAAAGGGCGGTCTGCAATTGTCCCAATGTGCCGAGTACATAGACCGAATTGATGATATGATAGAGCAGAAGCTCGAGTATGCCTTCAGTCCACGTTTTGGGTACCTGACAGCGTGTCCAACCAATCTGGGGACCGGTATAAGGGTTTCCGTAATGCTGCATCTGCCGGCCCTGAAGATGACTGGTCAGATAGAGAAATTTTTCAATGCGACAAGGGCTATGAATCTGGCTGTGCGAGGGCTCTTCGGTGAAGGAACAGAGGCGGCAGGTGATTTTTATCAGCTCTCGAACCAGGCGACCCTTGGCGTCTCGGAGTCTGAGATAATTTGCCGATTTGAAGATGCCATCATACCGGAGATTGTCGAATATGAAAATGCAGCCAGGAATCGACTGCTCTCGAAGGAAGCTGATGTGCTTGACGACAAGATATCGCGTGCGATGGCGCTATTGAAAAACGCGCAATTGATAAGTTCGCAGGAGGCTTTGCTCTTGCTGAGCCATTTGCGGCTTGGTGTTAATATGCGCGAACATATGGGGGCATCGACGCCGGCGATAGAGTCTCTGCGGGCGCCGGGTGATGCCGGCAAGAGTCAGAGGCTTTCCATTGCTACGATAAACCGGCTTTTTATGCTGACTTTGCCGGCTCATTTGCAGTTAAATTACGGAAAAGCGCTTGACCCAACACACAGGGACGCGCTTCGAGCCCAAATCATCCGCTCAGCATTGAATCAGGGTGTTTAACCTTATCAGGGCGGGTGTTGGGTTGAGCAAGGGTCTGTCTTATCTGCCAAAATGGCACTATGATTTGACAATCAAGCAGCGATTTTATGCGCCGCTGCGGCGGCAAGGTCGCCGGTTGAGAAGTGTAAGCGCTTTTATATTAGCGGCTTATAGAGGTTGGTCTCGGCGGCTGCGGTAACTGGCACGGCTTTTGCAGTTTAAAGCCTTTGTAAATTGATAAGGCAGGTTTTTTTGTCATTCCCGCGCAAGCGGGAATCCATTATGTTTTCCTTTTTCTGGATTCCTGTTTTCACAGGAATGACGTTGTGTAGATAACGAAAGGAATTCAATTATGGCAAAAATCATTGGAATAGACCTTGGGACCACGAATTCAGTGGTTGCTGTTATGGAAGGCTCGTCGCCGAAGATTCTGGTTAATTCTTCGGGCTCTCGGCTGACTCCTTCGGTGGTGGGCTTTACCGACAAAGGCGAGCGGCTCATCGGCCAAATCGCCCGGCATCAGCAGGTAACCAACCCGGAAAACACGGTGTTTTCAATCAAGCGTTTTATGGGCCGACGTCACAACGAGGTCTCGTCGGAAGAGAAGATAGTGCCGTACAAGATAACAGGCAGACCTGAAGAGCTGGTCAAGGTCGGTGTGCGAGACAAGGAGTACACGCCGCCTGAGGTTTCGGCGATGATTCTGCAGGATTTGAAGAAGACCGCAGAAGACTATCTTGGTGAAAAGGTTGAAAGTGCCGTTATCACGGTTCCGGCTTATTTCAACGACTCGCAGCGTCAGGCGACGAAAGATTCCGGTAAGATAGCAGGACTGAAGGTCGAGAGGATTATTAATGAGCCCACGGCCGCGGCATTAGCTTATGGACTAGAGAAGAAAAAGAGCGAAAAGGTCGCCATCTTCGATTTCGGCGGCGGAACATTCGATATCTCCATCCTTGATATTGGAGGCTTCCAAGAACAGACCGGCGTAATTGACGTGATCGCAACCAACGGCGATGGACACCTTGGCGGTGATGATTTGGACGCAGCACTGATAAATTACCTCGCCGATGAGTTCAAAAAGACCGAAGGCATAGACCTGCGGGACGACCCGATGGCTCATCAACGGCTCAAAGAGGCTGCTGAGAAAGCAAAATGCGAGCTAAGCACACAGTTGGAGGCTACCGTTAACCTTCCGTTTATCACAGCCGACGCTTCGGGCCCCAAGCATATGCAGATCACGGTCAGTCGCAGCAAGTTCGAATCCCTTGCAGAGCCAATTCTTGAACGCCTCAAAAGCCCCTGCTATAAGGCGTTGGAAGATGCAAAACTAACACACGATGATATCGCCGAGGTCCTGCTCGTCGGCGGCTCCACCAGAATCCCAAAGGTCCAGGAAATTGTAAAAGACATATTCGGCAAAGAGCCGAATAGGAGTATTAACCCCGACGAGGTTGTTGCTCTCGGTGCTGCCCTGCAGGGAGCTATCCTGGCCGGCGATGCAGGTGTAAAGGATATCCTGCTTCTGGACGTAACGCCGCTTTCTTTGGGCGTCGAGACCTTAGGCGGAGTTATGACAAGACTGATTGAGCACAACACCACGATACCCACCGGCAAGAAAGAGATTTTCTCGACGGCGGCCGACAGCCAGACGACTGTTGACATTCACGTTTTGCAGGGCGAGAGGGAATTCGCCAAAGACAATCGCACATTAGGCAGGTTCCAGCTGACCGACATTCCGCCTGCTCCGCGAGGCATTCCGCAGATTGAAGTAGCCTTCGATATCGACGCTAATGGTATCCTCAATGTCTCCGCAAAAGACCTCGGTACCGGTAAGCAGCAGTCAATAGAAATTAAGTCCAGCTCCGGACTGAGCGAACAGGAAGTTGGGCGGATGACCAAAGAGGCTGAGACCCACGCCGAGGAAGATAAGAAAAAGCGTGAAGTGGTTGACCTGAAGAACCAGGCTGACCAGTTGGTTTACTCAACGGAAAAGACGCTTAAGGAGCACGGCGAGAAGGTTTCAGCCGATACCCGCGGGAAAATCGAAGGCGCGGTCAACAATCTCAAAGAAGTGGTGAAGGGCGATGACGCCAACGCGATAAAAAAGGCCATCGAGAACCTCGGCACTGCAAGCCAGGAGTTGGGCAAGGTTCTTTACGAGGAGGCTGCCAAGAAGCAGGCGGCTTCAGCCGGCTCCGACCAGGCTCAGCAAAAACCACCGCCGGGGGGCGAGGCGGATACGCCCGCTTCTGACAGGCGGGTCAAAAGAAAAGGCGGCGATGATGTAATCGACGCTGAATTCGAAGCTAAAGATAAGTAAGGATAGGGTATAGGGTATAGAAAGCTACAGGCTTTACTTGCCTATACAAAAGCGCGAGAATATCTTCTCCAGTATCTGCTCATCTAACGGCTGCTGCTGGATGTCAGAGAGGCTTTGATAGGCTGCCCGCATCAGCATCGCGGCGACCTCATCGTTGATAGCGTTTATTTCTTTGCCGGATTCGCTGATATTTTTGATTGCCTCGGTGACGGCCTGTCTGTGCCGGGTGGTAAGTGTAACGCCCGATACTATTTCGGAGCGTCCTTCGCGACTGCCGCCAAGTACCAGCTCGATTAATTTTTTATCAATTGTATCTCGCAACTGTTCCAGACCGACACCCGTTACCGCAGAAGTTGGTAAAAATTCCGCGGCGAACAGCTTATTTAGCTCTGCGAGGCGTTCGGCGAGCATATCTTCCGAGAGTAAATCCGATTTTGTTGCGATTGGTATGACTCGTGCCCCGTGCTCTGTGCCCTGTGCCTCGTCCTTTATGAGTTTGCGTATTGCGAGATCTTCAGCCCAGTCTGTTTTCGAAATGTCGACGCAGTACACGACCGCTGTTGCCTTTTCAAGTGCTTCTATCGCCGCTTGATGCCCCAGTTCGTCGATGATATTGTCTGCCGGCTCTGTTATCAGCCCGGCACAATCGAATATTACGCATCTGCAATCTCTTAGTGTGAGCAGACCTGTCAGGACGTCCCTGGTGGTTTTGCGCCGGCCTGAGACGATACTTCTTTTTCTGCCAAGAAGCGTATTGAGCAGAGAGCTCTTACCGGCGTTGGGCACACCTGCTATACCGACAGCCGGCAAATCTATCAGGGATTCGTAACTGATATTTCCCGCAAGGAGCTTCTCAAGCTGCTGTTTTATTTTTGTGATTCTCTCGATTGCTTCAGGTCGGCCTATAAATTCAATGTCTTCTGTGCTGAAATCCAGGCCTGCCTCTATCAGGCTCAGGCACTCCATTAACGCTGCGAGGATTTCTTCTGTGGCCTGTGCTAATCGGCCGGCCAGGAGCTTCTCGGCGGCGGCCAGCTGGAAGCGGTTTGAGCAGGTGATTATCTCGTTTACAGCTTCGGCCTGGGCGAGGTCGATTTTGCCGTTGAGATATGCTCTTGCGGTAAATTCTCCCGGCCCTGCGCTTTGCAGCGGCGTCTTACTACGGGAAAGCAGGGTTTCCATCAAGCCCTCAACAACCGCTTGATTGGCGTCGATGTGAATTTCAGCGACGTCCTCGCCGGTGTAAGAATGGGGTGCTAAAAACAGGTAGAGTATTGCATCAATACTCAGTTCGGGGTCAATGGTGACGCTGCCTGCCCGGATGCCGGATTTGTCTGGAACAGTAGGAAAGTTGAAAATTTCTCGCACAACGACGAGAGTGCCTGGCCCGGTTATCCGAACGATTGACCTCGCCCCGAGGCTCGGCGAACTGACAGCTACAATGGTTTCGTTAAGGTTGTACATTCCTTGGTTTTGAGTTGACTCAAAACTGTCTGAAGAACGGCTTTGGCTTTTTCTTTTTTGTCTTGCCGCCGGTTTTTTTTGTTGCGGCGACCAGCCCTTTTTCCTCGACCTGCTCTTTTTCGTGGATGTGCTTTCTGATAACGTGCTGCTCAATAACGCCGGCAAAGGTGCTGGCCATGATATACAGGTTGACTCCCGATGGTGCCTTGTACAGCATCAGCGGGAAAAGCACCGGCAGCATAATCATCATCATTTTCTGCTGCTGAGCGATCTGGGGATTTGTTGCGGCTGCTGCCTGTTTGGGCATCAGTTTCTGCTGCAGATAAAACGCCACACCCATCAGAATAGGCAGAAGGTTGAGTGAATCAATCTTCCAGCCCAGCAGTGGAACCGTTACCGCTGAGAATCGAACCAGGGCATCCGGTGCCGACAAGTCGGTAATCCAGAAAGGCAAAAACGGCGCACCACGTAATTCAATACCGGTATATACCGCGCTCCACAAGGCGATCCAGATGGGCATCTGCACCATCATCGGCAGCATACCCATAACAGGCGAAGCGCCTTGCTCTTTGTAAAGGGCCATCAAATGTTTATTCATCTCGGTTTTGTTGTTGGCGTATTTTTTCTTTATTTCCTCGGCCTTTGGGGCAAGCTTTGTCATTTTGCCCATCGAGAGCTGGCTCTTTTTGGTAACCGGATGCATAACAAGGCGCATCAGGAACACCAGTATAATAATCACTACGCCGTAATTAGCGATAAAGCCGTACATCCATTTCATCAATGCCAATATCCCGAACGCGAGGGGGCTTATGATGCTCGCGGGGCAACAACAGGCGAGGAAATCTATAGTTTGGACAAAGCCAAGTTTTCGATACAGCTCGTTTTTGTCGAAAAGGCTTTTATCCTTCGGGCCCAGGTAGAGTTGGAATTTGTATGCTCTTGTGCTGTCGGCCTGGCCGGTGGGCGCGAGTTTTGCGGTCGTGGTCTTCAGACTCACCCCGACCGCCTCGTCCCCGCTGTCGGCGCGCCTATCTACATCCGGATTATAGAATGTTCCTTGTTTGCCTGTTACCCAGTCACAGTAGTCTTTGCCCTGCTGCGGCACAGGTACGAGTATGGCGGCGAAATATTTATTGGCCGCGGCAACCCAGAGAAAACCGGCGCCAGGCCTTGCCAGTTCCCCGGTATCGATACCGCCTGCGTTGTAGAGTTTCTTGGCATTGAATTTCAACCGATCACTGATGACCTGCCCCTTTGAATCTCTAAAGCCGGCCACAGCCCTTCTCATATCCCGGCTGACGTCTTCTCTGCCGAGCCCGATCGGCCCGGCTAAATTAAATAGCAGCTTTTGCTCGCTGTCGGAGAGATTTTCGATGGTCAAATCGCAATCGAGCATATAGCTGCCGACCGTCACCCGGTAGGTTTTGACGAGCTTTATAACTGGTTTGTTAGTACCTTGATTCTTAATGACGGCTTCGAACCGGGCGGTTTGTGAGCCATCATAATAGTCTTTTTCAACTTCGAAACTTTGCCAGTGCAGTCTGTCCAGAGGCAGT
>SDBU01003224.1_pt1 | contig 20920 bp, 19 predicted proteins | sample 2277071 | NCBI WGS metagenome assembly SDBU01 (sample SAMN10397929, study PRJNA504765) | marine sediment metagenome | isolation source: marine sediment core GS08_GC12, 126 cmbsf | place: Arctic Ocean: Gakkel Ridge, Loki's castle | collected 2008
TGGGTCTCTTAGTCTAAGATTTCTTAGTAAGATTTTAGACGGGTAAGTAGCATGGCAGGATTCAAAGGACACGGCATAAAGAAGCGGACGCTAGGCTTGGAAATGATCAGTTCTCCATCTTCATACACTATTCTCTGTATTTGCATGCTCTTTACGAGACTCAGGAACTAATTATACAATCCGTTATTTTTTTGTCAAGAGAATCTCGGGACGGCGGGAACAGACTTGAGGACCTTGTCTCTGAGGGAGGCTTGAGGGTAGTTGTATGTTGGAAGAATGCTTAAAGGAATTTTTGAAAAAAGGGGGCCTGGATGATTAGAGTTATATCTTTTGATGTAGATGGAACCTTAGTTTTACCTGATTTCAATGATTTTATATGGTTTAAAGTCCTGCCACGGCTTTATGCGGAAAAGAAAAGACTGAATATCAAAAAGGCTAAAGATGAGGTATTCAAGGAGTACAAGCAAATTGGTGCTGACGATTGCCGCTGGTACAGTTTGGGTTTTTGGTTGGATTATTTTGGGCTGGATTCAGATAAAAATAGCTTATTGAACAAATATGCAGATAAGGTAACACTTTATCCTGATGTCCTGTCTTCGTTGGAGAAACTCTCCTTAAAATATGATTTGGTGGTGGGTTCAGGAATGCCAGATGATTTCATTGAGATAAAGATGAGGAAAAATAACATCAAAAAATTCTTCAAACGTATGTTTTCCTCTATTAGTGAATTTGGATTGGTTAAAAAAGATGAGAGCTTCTATGCCCGGATGTGTCAGAAACTTGAGGTTGAGCCTCACCAACTGGTTCATATAGGTGACCATTATCAGGTGGACTATCTCGCTGCTCTTCAAGCAGGGGCTCTGGCCTTTCATCTGGATCGGAGCGGGGAAAGAGAAAAACATCTGGGTACTATTTATGACCTCAATGACCTGGAGAAAAAACTAGAAGCTAGATGATAGCTAGGAAAACTTTAGAGCAGTAACCCTCCCTAGAGACAAAATCTCTAGGAGGGCGCCGGGGGAGTCTTCTTTCTAACGGGGTAAACATTAAAAGAGGTAAGATGATGCAGAAGAAACCTATAGGTAAGATAGAAAAACCTACTGTGGAACAGTTCAGGAAAGGCAAAAGAAAACTTTATCTGGTACCCTTGGTATATTCTGGGAGCGGGATAAAAAAGGAATTCCAGAAGGAATACGGGAAGAAGATAGAGGAGTATTGTGAGGAAGTCAAAAATCGAATTCAAGATTTAGAGACAAAATTAGGGAAAATTAACCGGATATATCATGATATGCTTTACCAGGGAGGCAAGGAAGGTGCAGAGATTCTAAAAAAGCTCAGCCAGGAGAGCTACTTCATTGTCCAGCCTTTTCTTAATAAAGGCTCTTTGCTTCAGGCTACCGAGGATGAGGAACTAGTCAGACAGAGCATGGACTGGGCTCGATGTCTGGCTACTACTCCTCGAAATGGCCAGGTTCTGGCTAAGCTCACCGAATTCTATATTCAGACTATGAAAAGAAGAGATGAGGTCATTGGCAAGAAAATCGACGAGAGCCTCAAAACTGGTGAAATAGGGATTTTGTTTATCCGGCAGGACACTGAGGTGAATTTTCCCTCTGATATAGAAATCTTCAGGATCTCTCCTCCTGTCCTCGACGACATTCACAGGTTCCTTGAGGATCTATATGCACCATGAGGATCTACTCAATCAGGGTATACAAATATATACCCGCGGCCAGGAAAATAAAGCTGGGAAGCCAGGCAACAACAAAGGGAGAGATAGCTCCGCTTTTTGCCAGAATCTTGGAAAAAGCCATAGTTTCATAGTAACCAAGACCAATGATTAAACTCAGGCCAAAGCTCGCCCCTCTTCCTCCTTTTCTTAAAAGTATTCCCAGGGGAATACCCAGAAAAAGAAAGATAAAGTTGGTGAAGGGATAGGAGATCTTAAAGTTAAGTTCAGTCTCAAGATCGAGAATTCCCAGCCCGCTTTTGCGGTACTCATTGATTTGTCGATTCAGCTCAGCAATGTTCATCTTTTCCGGAGGAAAATACTTCTTGCTAAAATAGGTTGGTTCCTTATTCAGAGGCAGGAATTTTTCCTCAAAAGGGATTCCTTCTAGTTCCTGTCCCAGTCTGTAATCCATTCCTTGCTCTAGAAGCCAACCGCTCTTAACCCAACTAGCTTCTTTGGCCACGATAATACGAGGGGGGGAAGTCCTCTCATAGATAAGAATGTTTTCCATCTTGTTTTGTTTGGGATCGAAGGCCCTTATGTAAAAGAGATAGGATGGGGGAACGTAAATAAAGATATTTCTTTGGATCTCCTCGGGTGGGGGACCCAGAAAATTCTCCTGTTTGAGTCTTTGAGCTACTTGATTGGCTCTAAAGATAAGAGTCTGATCCAGGAAGAGGATGACAAAACTGCTGATAATGCCAATGGTAAGAAGGGGAAGAACGAGTCTCTTTATCGATATACCGCTGATCTGAGCCGCCTGAATTTGATGTGTTCCTCCCAGTTGAGTAATGGTCAAGAGAATTGCCATTAATACTCCCAGGGGGCTGAGAAGGGAGAGTAGGGGGGGTATCTGCAGAAGATAGTAATAGACCACAGCTAGAACTTTTGCTTCTTCCTTGAGGTTAGTTATGGAGGTGAAAAAATCCGTTAAGAGAAAAAAGGTGATGAAAAAGGGGATAAGCATGAAATACAATTTAAGGTATTCACGAGAGAAGTATTTATCCAGAACTCTCATTCCATACACCCCTTTTTTATCTTGAGACCGCTCTTAGATGCAGCCACACCCCCGCTGTACCTATTAGTATATTGGGAAACCACATAGCTAGATAAACGGGGAGAAGTCCTTCCTGGCCTATGAGTTTTCCTGCCAAAAAAAGAACATAGTATACAACAACTATAATTAGACTAATTCCTAGACTGATAGATTTTTCCCCTCTTTTGATCCTGATACCCAGGGGAATAGCTATCAGGCTTAAAAGAAAAGTTGCCAGAGGGATGGCCATCCGGCCATGAAAATCAACCTCTAACCTTCTTATTCTCTCTTGAGACGGACTGGGACTAGTCTTTTCCTTCTCCAGTATTTCTCTTAGCTCAGTTAGATTCATCTCAACCAGAGTTTTCTTTTCCGTCACTTCCTGGGGAAAATAGGCTTTTAGATATAGAGTCTGGGAAGAGAATTTCCCCTGCTGGGTTATGCGGTAGTTTTCCCCAAGTTGATAGAAAGAAACCTCTTCCAGCTGAAGGACATCCTCCTGGAACCATCCCCTTTGAGCTAGGGTAATCCGGGGGAACAAACGATCTTCTTCGGGGAGAAACTCATAAAGGATAACTTCCTCCATCAGGTGTGTTTTGGGGTCCAGCCGATAGGTGTAGAGCTTATGATTCTCAAGATCGGTAATGATTTTTTCCTTTACCTGGAGGAATGGTCTTCGCAGTATTATTTCCCGGTAGATGCGTTTGTATTGAAGGTTAGACCAGGGGGTAAGATAAGCAGAAGAGCACAGGGCGAGAAAGCTTAAAAGAATGGCCAGGAATAAGACGGGTTTTTCTATCTGGAAGAGACTTACTCCTCCACTTCTTAAAGCGGTGATCTCTCCGTGAGAACTTAGCTGACCAAAAGCCAACAGAATAGCGAATAGAATAGAAACCGGGATCACCAGGTCGAAAAAAGCAGGTAGCTGGAACAGCACCAACTTTCCTACCTCGAGAGGGGGAGCGTTTTTGATGAAGAGCAGTTCGGTGAGATCAAATATGATGCTGATGAAAAGGATGAAGTTAAAAAATAAAAATCCAAAGACGAGTGAACTCAGGAGCTCCTTGAGAACATACCTATGTATAATCTTCATTCTAGTATCTTATTATTTTTTCCTGGATTGACAAGGGGATGTGCAGGCTGGAGGAAATGAGCTTGACAAACGGAGCTTGAGGTGATAGATTGCTCAAGACAGCCTTCGCCGGGAGCTCTGATAAACCTCAGGAATTCCTCAGGTGCTGGCGGCTGGGAAACTTTTAAATGAGGAGAGGGCAGGGGAAAGAGATGAAAAGAATCGGGGTTTTGACCAGTGGAGGAGATTGTTCAGGGATGAATGCCTGCATCCGGGCGATAGTAAGAAAGGCTGTTTATGAAGGAATAGAGGTGGTAGGGATCAGGAGAGGTTTCGCTGGCCTTATGGAAGGAGATTCTTGTCCTTTGAATACCCATTCTGTGAGTGGAATCATCTGTCAGGGAGGTACTATTCTAGGGACGGCGAGAGCTGAGGGCTTCTTAGTCGAGGAAGGGCAGAGGAGAGCCTCTGATACTGTGAGGAAGCTGGGCATTGAAGGATTAATAGTTATTGGAGGAGATGGATCCTTCCGGGGAGCTTATAATCTGAATAAAAAATGGCAAATTCCCACCACAGGTATTCCGGCCACCATCGATAATGATATTGCGGGAAGTGACCTTACCATTGGGTTTGTCACCGCACTTAATACTGCTCTGGAGGCTATAGATAAGTTAAGGGATACCGCCACCGCTCATAACAGACTTTTCATTGTGGAGGTGATGGGAAGAACATCGGGTTACATTGCCCTGTGGGCAGGTCTAGCTGGTGGGGCGGAGGAGATCCTTATTCCAGAGATGAAGACCGATTTAGATGAAGTTTGCCGCAAATTAGAGGAAGGACGAATTAGAGGTAAAACCAGCAGCATTATTGTGGTAGCTGAAGGAGATGAGGCCGGAGGAGCTTTTAAAATAGGGAAGAAGATAAGGGAAAAAATCGGCTACGAAGTTAGAGTGGCTGTATTAGGTCACCTGCAGAGGGGAGGGTCTCCCACAGTTTTGGATAGAATCCTGGCCACCAGACTGGGGGCGGATGCAGTGGAGGTGCTTAAAAGAGGAGATGGGGGAAAGATGGTGGGACTCATCGCCAATCAAGTTGAGATTTTTCCTCTGGAACATGCCTGGCGAGAGAAAAAAGAGATCGATCTGGATCTCTATCAGCTTTCCCAGATTATGGCTATTTGACCTTACCCATTGTTTGTCTAGTGAAATCCGGCTAGTGTATTTAGTAGTCGCTTTTCAAGAAGCTTCTCGCTGTAAATTGTATTTTTTACGGGTGAGATAATGATGAAAATCAAACTCATCTCCCTGGGATGCCCCAAAAATCTGGTGGATAGTGAAGTTATCCTGGGGAAACTGGGAGAGCGAGGACATTCTTTTACTTCCTCAATAGATGAAGCCGATATTATTATTATCAACACTTGCTCTTTTATAAAAGAAGCCCGCCGGGAAGCCTATGCTGCTATTTCTCGTGTCATTTCAAAGAAGGATTCTTCCCAGAGGATTATTGTCTGTGGATGCCTCCCCCAGTTGGAGAAAAAGGAACTTTTTCTCCATTATCCTGGGATAGATGCTCTCTTGGGCAGTGCCGACTTTTATCAAATCGATAGAGTGGTAGATGCCCTGGCCAATGGGTCATCAGGTCTATATTTTGTGAATGAACCCCGTTTTCTCTATGACTCCAGCTTCTCTCGTCTTTTGAGTACCCCTCCTTCCTATGCTTATCTGAAAATCGCTGAAGGTTGTTCTAATCGGTGTTCCTATTGTCTGGTTCCCTATCTGAGAGGAAAGTACCGCTCAAGGTCTGTAGAGGATATCCTCAAAGAAGCTAAAGCTCTGGTAGAGCTGGGAGTAAGAGAACTTATCCTGGTTGCTCAGGACACCACTTTTTATGGCCGGGATCTGAGTAAAAAAACCTCTCTTTCTCGATTGATAAAAAGATTGGAAACCATAGAAAAACTGCGGTGGATTCGCCTTATCTACACTCATCCTGCTCACCTTACTCTATCTCTTATTCAGACTATGGCTTCTTCGAAGAAAGTCTCCAGATATATTGATCTTCCTCTTCAGCACACTCACAATGAGATCCTGGCCAGGATGAAGCGTCCTCAGTTCAAGGTAGTACATAGGCTCATCAATCAACTAAGGGAGAGGATTCCGAAAATTGTGATTCGCACCACATTTTTGCTGGGGTTTCCTGGAGAAAGAGAGGCTCATTTTCAGAAGCTGTTGAAGGATGTGGAAAAACTCAAATTTGATTGGGTAGGGGCCTTCATATATTCTCCTGAGAGGGGTACCTCTGCCTACTCTCTGGGTCCAAAGGTTCCTTCATCGGTAAAGAGGAGAAGATACAGAGAGCTTATGAAGATCCAGAGGTCTATTACTTTAAAAAAAAACCAGAGGTATATAGGTAAAGATTACCTTGTTTCAGTAGATAGGAAAGGTGAGGGTCATACAGAGTTTCAATGTCCTGGGGTTGACGGCAGAGTATTTTTGGAAGATGGATATAAGCCGGGCCAGATGATCTGGGCTCGAATTAAGGGGGTAAAGGATTGTTATGATCTCACAAGCAAATGAGAACGAAGTGCAAAGTGGTATCTCACAAAAAGCAGTTACTCTTTTTGAGAAAGGTTTTAATTGTGCTGAATCGGTTTCAATGGCTATGAGCGATTTTTTGGGGATAAAGACCGATATGATTCCCAAGATTGCCACTCCTTTCGGGGGAGGGATGGGAAGGAGGGGCTCAGTTTGCGGAGCTGTAAGTGGTGCCATAATGGCTATTGGTCTAAATTACGGGCGGATGGAACCCGATGAGGATAGAGAAAAAGCTTATGGGTTAGCATTAAAATTTTATGAAAGATTTGAAAAAGAATTTGGAAGTGTCCTTTGTTATGATCTGATTGAATGTGACCTGAGGACTCCTGAAGGCAAAAAGAAGGCCAAAAATTTAAGGGTACATGAGGAAAAATGCTCCAAATTCGTGGCCCGGGCCGCTGATATTTTGGCAGGATTAATGAAAGAATAAAAGAGCCGATTTTTACGCCACGGGTAAACTTTCCTTTCGCCATTCCCTTATCATTCCTTCCCTTTAACTGAATTTCTGATAAAATACAGAGACCTTTGCCAAATATTATGGGGAGAAGCCGTGTTAGCCCTATTTCTTTTTAGTGTGATTGTTATTTCTCTCTCAGGGGTGATGATGCCCGGGCCGGTATTTGCTATGACCGTAGCCAGAAGCTACAAATCTTCTTTAGCTGGTCCGCTAGTTGCTCTGGGACATGGGGTGATTGAGATTCCCCTCATGCTTTTCATATACTTCGGTTTTGCCAGTTTCTTCAAATTAGGGGCGGTGCAGGTCATTATTGGGGTGGCGGGTGGGTCTATCCTCATATGGATGGGTCTTTCTATGATAAGAAATCGGGCCACCCAGCTCACCGAAAGTAAGGATCCTCCCTACAGCTCCCTTGTAGGTGGTGTTATTACCTCTACGGCCAACCCCTATTTTTTTCTCTGGTGGGCTACCATTGGATCCGCCCTTATCATGAGGTCCATTGCCTTTGGAATCATAGGATTCGTCCTCTTGATGATTGTGCACTGGTCCTGTGATCTCATCTGGTACAGCCTTGTTTCTCTAACCGTTCATAGAACTAATCATCTTTGGGGAAGCAGGCTTCATGTGATTATCTTTATTGTGTGCGGACTCCTGCTGTTGGGGTTTGGCATATGGTTTATCGGTTCGGTCTTTATTTAGAAAAAAAGGAAGGAGTCTTAAGTGATAGATCTTGCTATCAAGGTGGCTAGAACAGCGGGGGATTTCTTACTGGAAAGATTTGGCAAAATAGGGAGGATCAATGAAAAGAAAGAAGGCCAGAGGATTACTCTGGTAACTGATGTGGATATTGAAGCGGAGAGAAAAATAACCCGCCTGATTCACCAAGAATGTCCTCACCACGATATATTGGGAGAAGAGAGCACAGCGGAGCGGAAAAAATCTGACTACCGCTGGCTCATTGATCCTCTAGATGGTACTCACAATTACATAAGGGGAATACCTCTTTATGGTGTTTCGGTGGCATTGGAATACCAAGGTGAGGTTGTTCTGGGAGTGATTAATCTACCCTATTTCAACCAGCTTTTTGAAGCCGAAAAGGGAAAAGGTGCTCTTCTTAATGGGGAGAGAATTTTTGTTTCTAAACGAGACCTTTCCCAAACCATAGCTCTATATGACAGTACTCTGCCGGACGATAAAGGGATCAGAATTTCCTTTCTGGAAAGATTGACTAAGAGGATATTTACCGTACGGTCATTAGGATCTGCTGCTGTCCACCTTTCACTTTTGGCCAGGGGCAGCGTTGATTTGCTCGTGGAGTATGAGGAAGGGCCCTGGGATTTCTCTGCCGGAGCTCTCTTAGTAGAGGAGTCGGGCGGCAGGATAACGGACATGGAAGGTGGCTCCTGGAATCCTTATATGCCCCGATACATCGCATCCAATGGAAGAATTCACCATGAAATATTGAAAATCTGGGCCCAGAGGCAAATATAGGAACTGGATTCCCTCGTATGAAAGTTACGGTAAACAAGCATGAATACCAGGTTATAGAAGAGCCCGATAGGCACATAGTGGTTCCTAGCAGGAAAGAGCTTCATGGATGGTGGCGGGGTAAGAGGGAATGCACTGCCGAGAGAATGCTTATTAATCCTTACAATGGTTGTGGTATAGGGTGTTTTTTCTGCTATAGTCTGGCTTTTCCAGGAAATTTCCAGATTTTTCGAGAGAAGGGAGTATTGTTGGTGGCAAAAGATTTTGACCGCATCTTGGCCCAGCAGCTTGATTCTATAGATCTTGCCTTCCCCGGATACCTCTCTCCTGTTACTGACCCCTTCCAGCCTTTGAATGAGAAATATCGCCTCTCGGAGAAGATAATCAAGGTCTTTGTGGAAAGGAATATCCCTATCGAATTTATCACCAAGGCGGAGGTTCCCCAGCAGGCTGTTGATCTCATGAAATTACAAAGACATTCCTTTGCTCAGGTTTCTATTCTCACCCTCAATGAGAACTTGAGAAAAAAACTGGTGCCAGGGGGAGCCTCTACTTATACTCTCTTTGAAAATCTGGAAAAGCTGGCCAGAGAAGGTATATTCTGTGTTTGCCGCATCGATCCCATCTTTCCCTATCTTACGGATAATAAAAGAGAGCTGGAAGACCTAATTGAGAAAGCCAGATCCTCAGGTTCTCCTCATATAGTAGCCAGTATTCTGGACATTCCTTCCAGGATAGAGAAGGAAGTTTTCTCTACCATAAAGGTAATCTTTGGAGTAGGAATGGAAAGAGATTATCGCCGTCTCTACCAGGAGAGAATTAACGGGTATCTTCACGCTCAAATTGATTACCGCAAAAGAGTTTTTGATTTTTTGAGGAACATTTGTGAGAAAAAGAAACTCACTTTCGCTTTATGCATGGAATATGAACTGGCAGATGGAGAGGCCAGAGGTCTAAACCGGGAGTTTATGAGTTCTCGAAACTGTGAAGGTATAAATATCCCCATTTATGCAAGGAAAGGCTCAGTATTTTATCCACTTACATCTTGCACGGGAGATTGCCTTTTTTGTATTGATCCGGAGTGTGGGATTGAAGACCTGGCCATGGGTAGAGAAGGGGCAAAAAAGGATTGGAAACTCAAGGATTATCGGAGGTGGTCAGGGATGATTAAGACTTCCAACCATAAATCATAGTTCCTTAGTTGACAAAGGAGGGGAAACTTTATGAATGGCACCAGGAAATTAAAGGCTGATTTCCACATTCATACCCAGGAAGATCCACAGGACAGGATAAGATACACCGCCAGAGAACTAATCGATTATGCTTCCCATGGGGGATTTGACGTTCTAGCCGTTACCAACCATAATGTAGTAACCTACAGTAGAGAATTAAGGGAATATGCTCACAGTAAAGGGATTCTCCTCATTCCGGGAATAGAGATTTCAGTAGAGAGGAAGCACGTTATTCTTCTCAATCGAGAAGACTTTAACCCGAACCAAACTAAAACTCTAGAGGATATCAGGCAGTACAGGAGGGATGATAGCTTGATAATAGCTCCTCACCCATATTTCCGCATCTTACAGGGGTTAAGATCCAGTCTGGATAAAGCCATTGATATTTTCGATGCCATCGAGTATACTCATTTTTACTTTAAAAGAATCAATTTTAACCGGAAAGCTGAGCAAAAAGCCGCTAGGTTTAATCTTCCTCTTCTGGGTGTATCGGACGCTCATCTTCTCTGGCAAGTAGGAACCACTTATTCTTTAATTGAGGCGGAGAAAAATGTCCAAAGTGTAATCCGCGCCATTAAGAAAAAGAAGATTGAGATTATCTCATCTCCCATGAGATTCACTAGCTCAAATGTCTTGTTGAGCTTGAGGTACCTGACCGGCCAGGTATTTAATTATAAATATTGGTTTAAGAAATGAGGGAATTTGGGGAATGAGAAATGCATGACTTAGGAAGGAGAAAGAGGAAGATCTCTTTTTCAAGAAAGTGGATGAGGAGTTTTTTATCCAGCCATATTTTCCTCACTCTACTCTGTATCCTTGCTATTCTTCGGCTTTTTACTCTTTCTGGCGGGGCCACATCTTTTTCATCTGAGTCCTCCAGTTCCTTGGGCCAGATAAAAAACTTCTCCAGCTCCTCTAACGGGCACACCATCTCCCCTCTGGAGGGGAAATATCTGAAGTTCATCCAGTCCTCCATCAAAAAATATGAGGATATTTATTTTCTGGATCCTCTCTTTGTCCTCTCCATAATCAAAGCAGAGTCTGATTTTCAAAAATATACCATCTCCTCGGTGGGAGCAGCCGGGGTGGCCCAGTTTATGCCTACCACAGCCAAAGAAAGCGGAATGAAGGTATTTTTGCCTTCCTATTATGAGATAGCATGGCAAGAGCTAAGAACTGTCCGTGAGTACTCCCAGAAAGTCCAGGAGGCGCTGGGTAAAATAAGTTTCAGGGAGCCCAAGGAGTACAATAGGAAATGGGCCTCTGAAGTGATATTATATAGAGAATTAGCTACCCAGCATCAAGAAAAGGCCAACCAACTTTTTCAGCGCTATAAACAGGATTTGCTAGCTCAAGTTAAAGATGCAAGTGATGAGGAATTGATGGGGATAGATCAGCGCTTTGTCATTCCACTAGCCATTGATGCTTGCGTGAAACTGCTGGCAGGTAATGCCAGAAAGCTCGAGAGCGGGGATGCCAGAGAAATTGCCTCTGCCTATAATGCAGGTTTGGGAAGAGTATTAGAATTTCGAGGCATTCCTTTCATCGAAGAGACAGTCATTTTCCAGAACAGGGTGATGAACTACTACCGTCAGTACCTTATAGGGAATTCTCTTGATTCTCCATCTTCCCAATTCGCAAAGAAAAATCCTGAGTAAGCGGCAGTAGACTTTCTTCTGCCAATTTCATCTTTGGTTGATAGAAAAACTTATTTAATCGCAAGACCTGAGGAATGAAATTCACAAATAGGTAAAGGAGGTATAGTAAAAATGGATTGGGGAATGAAGAACCGTATAGCACGAATAATTAAACCGGAGACTGGTCATACTGTCATGCTGGCAGTAGATCATGGGTATTTTCTGGGGCCTACTAGCGGACTGGAAGTGCCGGGAAAGACAATTGAACCCTTGCTCCCTTATGCTGATTCATTGATGCTTACCCGCGGAGTCCTGCGTACATCAGTGGATGCTAATAGTTCTGTCCCAATTGTTCTCAGAGTCTCCGGGGGGACCAGTATTCTGGGAAATTTATCCAATGAGGGCATTACCACCACTGTAAAAGAAGCTATCCGGCTGAATGTAGCTGCGGTAGCTCTTTCTATCTTTGTAGGTTCGGATCATGAGAAAGAGACACTCCTGAGTCTGGCAAATCTCATTAATGAGGCGGAAGAGTATGGTATCCCGGTTTTAGCAGTTACAGCCGTGGGCAAAGAGATGGTTCGGGATGTTCGCTACCTTAGCTTGTGCTGTCGTATCGCTGCAGAACTTGGAGCACATATAGTAAAAACCTACTATTGTGATGGATTTGAAAAGGTTGTAGAAGATTGTCTTGTTCCAGTGGTCATTGCTGGCGGCAAAAAAATACCAGAGCCAGATGCACTGAAGCTAGCTTTTAATGCAATCCAAAAGGGCGCTGTGGGTGTGGATATGGGAAGAAATATCTTCCAATCGGATCATCCCGTGGCAATGATTAGAGCAGTAAGGGCCATCGTTCACGAAAATGCCACTCCCCAGGAAGCTTATAAGCTGTTTAATAGCATCAAGTCTCCTTGATTCTGCCAAAGTGGAGGAAGAAATTGTGCGGGTAGCTATGTATTATAACAACAAGGATGTGAGACTAGAGGAGATGCCAATACCACAGATTGGTCCTGGCGAGTTACTGGTAAAAGTATTGGCCAGTGGGATCTGCGGCAGCGATGTAATGGAATGGTATCGCATTAAAAAAGCGCCCCTGGTACTAGGCCACGAAATTACGGGGGAAATTGTCAAACTTGGAGAGGGTATAAATAATTACAAAATAGGTGACAGGGTCTTTGTATCTCATCATGTCCCCTGTAATACATGTCGTTATTGCTTAAGCGGTAATCATACCGCCTGCGAGACCTTACACAACACGAATTTTGATCCTGGGGGTTTCGCCCAATATATAAGGGTGCCGCCAATTAACGTGGACCGGGGTGTGTTTATTTTACCCGATGAGATGTCATTCGAAGATGGCACCTTTATTGAGCCTTTGGCCAGCGTGGTGCGCGGGCAAAGACTAGCAAGTATACTGCCGGGTCATAGTGTACTGGTGATGGGCAGCGGTATTGCGGGACTAATTCATGTGGTTCTGGCGGGCGTACTGGGAGCTGGGCCAGTGATTGCTACGGACATCAATGAATATCGCCTGAAAGCGGCTAAGCGATTTGGGGCAGATGCGGTGATATCTGCCGAAGAGGATGTACCACCCCGCCTGCGCCAGGTCAACCAGAATAGATCTGCTGACTTTGTCATCATATGCACTGGAGCCTTTTCCGCCTTCACCCAGGCTCTGAAGTGTGTGGATCGGGGAGGGACTGTTGTATTCTTTGCCCCCACAGATCCGGGTGTCTACCTTCCTATCCCGGTGAATGATTTTTGGCGAAGTGGTATAAAACTTATACCCTCATACGGTGCCAGTCCCCTGGACATCAGCATGGCCATACAGCTAATCCGCGCTGGTAAGGTGCCTGTGCACCAGATGATCACCCATCGCTTAAGCCTAGGAGAGACGGATCTCGGTTTCCGTCTGGTCGCTGAAGCTAATGAATCTATCAAAGTGATTATCGAACCCCATGAATAATCCCAATGCGTGCCTCGACCTCCCCCAAACTTAATAAAATGAAGATACTCCATACAGCAGATATACATTTAAGGAAATATGGCGGCGATAGATGGGAGACCCTTCAGAGACTTATCGAAATCGGAAAGAAGGAAAAGATCGAAATTTTTGTCATAAGTGGGGACCTCTTTGATAAAGGCATTGATGCTGAAAACCTAAGGCCAAAAATACGAGAGATCTTTTCTGATACTGGTTTTAGAATTGTGCTTATTCCCGGAAATCATGACAGTGATTCTTATGCCAGTGGGATGTATTTTGGTGAAGATATGGTTATATTAACTGATCTAAATAGCCCTTTTGAATACAAAGATGTAAGGATATGGGGAATGCCTTTTGAGCCTATAGATGGAGAAAAGACTCTTAATAAACTTCACTTATTAGCAAATAATCTGACCCCGGATAAGAAAAATATCTTGCTCTATCACGGAGAATTGCTTGATATATTCTTTTCCAGAAGAGATTTTGGAGATGAGGGTGAAGAAAGATATATGCCGGTTAAGATTTCTTATTTTATAGATTTGAAAATCGATTACGTCCTTGCCGGTCATTTCCACTCAAGTTTTGATGTCCGGAGGTTAGAAAATGGAGGATATTTTGTTTACCCAGGGTCTCCTGTTTCAATAACTAAAAGAGAAACAGGTAAGAGGAAAGTAAATATCTTTGAAGTTGGAAAGCCACCCAAGGAATATCCTCTTGATACTCCTTATTTTGAAGAAGTGACTATAGAATTCGATCCTTTTAAAGACAAAAAACCCATAGAGGTTATACAAAAACACTTTAATAATCTTCACCCGGAGGCAAGGATTATTCTAACAGTTAAAGGGTTCGTAAATGGTGAAGCCATTGGAATGACTGAGGTGGAGTTTGTGGGACAAATAAAAAAGATGGTGGCAAGAAAGTGCGTTGAGGAGCACTACGAATTCAAGGATATACGGATGATACTCCAAGATAACTTGTTTAAAAGCTTCATAGAGAAACTTGAGGAAACTGGTTACCAGGAAGAGAGGAAGAAGCAAATGCGTGATATAGTAATCAAAGCAATGATGGAGACATAGCTCATAAAAATAAAGGAATTCTCCATAATACGGTATGGTCCCTTGCCCAATATTGGGCGAATTTGGCTGGGTAGTTTTAATCTATTTTTTGGCAGGAACGAAGATGGGAAAACTCTCACCATAGACGCCCTGGTAAAGTTACTGCTGGGGCGAAATATTAGAGATTTTGAACACATAGATCGAGTAGGGGAGACTCCAGAAGGCTATGTAATTATAGAAGACGACAAAGGTAAAGAAATCAAACTGCCAGAAAAAGGGAATTTAACAAAAGTCGTGGGTTTAACTCCTTCGGAGTGTCGCAATATTTTTGTAATAAGGAATAGCGATCTTTGCATTACTCATGAAAGTGAGTTCTATATCAACGTAACAGATCGGCTTACAGGCTTAAGAACAGAAAAGATTTCCAAAATAAAAGAGATTCTTAGGGATTTAAGTAAAATAACACCAAGCGGTATATTCCGTGATATTAAAGAGGAAAAGTTAAAGACAAGAATAGAAAATGCAAAGGGCCTCATGGGAAAAATTGAGACTTTAAATAGAGTGATTAAGGAAGAGGGATTCGATGAAGTTGAAGAAGAATTGGTAAGATGGGGAGAGAGGAAAGATGGGGTTATACAGAAAACAGAGAATCTCGAGGAGGTTAGAAGAAGAAAGAAATACGAGAAAGGAAAGGAAGCCCTAGATAAACTCAAAAAAGCCTTAGAAGAAACTGAAGCTTCTGAAATTTACAATAAGGAGGATGAGCAGTTATGGAGAGATGGTGAAAAAGATATCCAAACCTATAATAAAGGAAAAGAGGCGTTACTTACAGATCTTAAGGAAGATGAAGAAGTGCTCAAAGAGACGAGTAAAAAATTAAGGGAGAAGGAGAGAGACTTTCAAGTTTCTGATGAAAGAAAGAAAAAATTAGACAATGAAGTCAAGCCAGAGTTGAGGATTTACGAGATAAAGAGTCAAGATTTGGCATTTCAAGAGGGGAAGAGTAATTTTTTTACCTCAATAGGGATAATTTCTGCCATATTACTTGGGATATCTTTACTTGGAGTCATCACCAGACCATCATTATTGCTTTACATTTTGGCTTTATTATTTTCAATCTCAACTGTAGTTTCAGGGATATTCAAGTTCCAATTTGTAAAAGATAAGGCCTCTCTTGCAGGAGCACTTGAGCGGATTAAACTAACTCTTTCAGAACTTGAATTGAGTGCGGACAGTATCAAAGGAATTCTTTCAAATACTCAGAGGTTTAATGAGGAGTATGGTAAAAATGTTGCTGATATACAACAGCTAAAAAGGAGAAAAGAGAACTTAGAAGATAAGGTTGAGGAACTAAAAAGCAAAACTGTTCCGGACATGGGAAAAAAGATCAGAGACGCCAAAGACAAAATAGAGGAGATAAAAAGAAAATCGGGAGAAAAATCTTTCCGAAAATACGCCAATAAACTCAAATTAAGACAGAAGCATCAGGAATGGTCAAGAGAGCGAGGGAGTGTTTTGAAGAGTCTTTTTGGAGTAAAGGCTAAGTCATTTGAGGAAAATATTTATTACTGGAATGGAGAAATCGAAGAGCTTGAAGAATATAAGGACAAAGCCAAAGGTATGGAATATAATGAAAAAACTGTCTCAAAATTGAAGGGAGAAGAAAAGTCATGTAACAAAAAACTGGAGGAGCTAGAAGTGAAGATGAGCCGTTTTCAAAAGAATCTAGAAGAGATAGAAAGAGAAGCAAATAAAATTCTACCATTGGAAGCGGATTACTTACATTGCAAAACATCTGTGGATTTAGAGGCAGTTAGAGATAAGCTCCGAGAGTTCATAAACGGAAACGAGGCTAGCAAGGGCACTGTTTTAGGAGTCATAAGAATTTTTGAAGAAATGGAAAAGAAAGAAAAAGAAAAGGTCTCCCAGCTTTTTGGTAGAGACAGTTCTGTCTCCAAGTATTTTAAGGCAATAACAGAGGGGCTTTACCAGGAAGTAGCCTTTAGTCAAGAGATAGGGAAAATCGAAGTTAGGCGTAAAGATGGAGTAATATTAGAAGCAGAAAAACTGTCTGGAGGTGCCTACGACCAATTATATCTTTCCATTCGACTTGCTCTGGGAGAAAAACTCATGAAAGGCAAAAAAGGGTTCTTCATTATGGATGATCCCTTCGTAAAAGCCGACCCAGATAGATTAGAGAGACAAATTGAGATGCTAAGGAAGATTGCTGAATTAGGGTGGCAAGTTCTGTACTTCTCTGCGAAAGGAGAAATCAAGGAGGTCTTGGAAGAAGATATCGAAAAAGGTACTATCAATCATGTCGAAATTCAGAGTATATTCTCCTGAAAATATTCGCCAACTTGGCACCTTTCACATTCTTCTTTTCAAATCAATTAAATTGTGTAATTTTTCCCTATCCGGTTCCCTTTCATACAGGGGATCAGTGTTTTTTTGATAAATACCTATATTTTCTTCAAAGGTGGATTTATTTGGACTTACATACAAAACCCCCAGGGGAAGCTTGTCTTTCTCGGTTGCTTTTTTAAATGCTTGCTGCCTGTCCTGTGGATGGTATGAGTCGTCAAGATAGTAGGTGTTTTCTTTAAACCATTTGTAGGTATTGACTTTATTATAGCTAATGCAGGGTTGAAAGATATCCAGGAGTGCAAAGCCTTTGTGCAGGATAGCTTTTTTCAGTATTTCTTTTGTCTCTTTCGTATCCCCGGCAAATGCTCTTGCAACAAAAGAGGCGTCCAGAGCAACTGCTACCGCCACAGGGTTAAATGGCTCGAGAAATACACCTCTCATCTGAACCGGCGTTTTAAAACTCTCCCCGCTCGTGGGTGAGGCCTGTCCCTTGGTCAATCCGTACACCATATTGTTGTGCACAAGAGTGGTTATATCAGGATTTCTGCGGATTGCGTGTATAAGGTGATTCCCGCCTTCAGCATACATACACCCATCGCCACTTTCAGCTATTACAGTAAGGTGAGGATTTGCTGCTTTGATTGCGGTTGCTGCAGGGAGAGATCTTCCGTGCAGTCCATTAAATACATGGGTTTTCAGATAATGAGGGGTTTTTGCTGCCTGACCTATTCCTGAGACAATTACCAGCTTCTCTGGCTTTAGGTTAAGTTCGGAAAGAGCTTGCTTCAATGTACGCAGAATACTGAAGTTGCCGCATCCAGGACACCAGGCTATGTCGACATCACCCATGTCAAATACTTTCGTATTCATAAATCATGCCCCCTCATCTCATAGTGTTCTCATATTCTCCACAACCTCTTCCAGGAAAAAAGGTAAACCGTTATATTTGAGCATCTTCTTCTCAATATTAATACCGGTGTAAAGTTCTACTAATGTGCCAAATTGAGAGGTAGCATTATTTTCAATAACCACACGCATTCTTGCTTTTTTGAGGTAATCTGAGGTATCAGGATGTAGTGGATAAACCTGTTTAAAGTGAAGAAAAGAGATATCTTTTCTCCCTAGGTACCTTATTGCTTCCTTAACCACATGATAGGTTGAACCCCATCCTAGGATGAGAGTTTTGTAGTTTTTACTTCCCACAAGCTCAGGCGGAACTATTTCTCCCTTTATCAGTTCCAGCTTTTTAAGCCTCTTATCAACCATTTTTGTTCTTACCTCAAAGTCTTCGGTAATATGCCCCTCCTCATTGTGCTCATCACTATCTACTACCACGAGACCTTTTCCAAATCCAGGAATGCCCCGGGGAGAGATACCATCCGGAGTGATTTTGTACCGCTTGTAACCCTTATCCGTTTTCACTATATATCTTTCAATTTTGAGGCCGGATCTCTCAAGAGAGGATATGTTGTAGTAGGAGTCAAGCAGGTACTGATCAGTGAGCAGGAATACAGGAATCTGATATTTGTCGGCAAGATTGAAGGCTTTCTGGGTAAGATAAAAGGCATCCTCAATGCTGCCCGGGGCAAGGATAATTCGTGGAAACTCTCCATGACCTGCGTGAAGGGCGAAGAGCAGATCTCCCTGCTCTGTTCTGGTGGGAAGTCCAGTTGCTGGAGCTGGCCTTTGACCCAGATGAATAACAACCGGCATCTCCAGCATACCAGCAAGACTTAAACCTTCTACCATGAGAGCAAATCCTCCCCCGGAGGTAGTAACCATCGCTCGTGCGCCCGTATACCAGGCTCCAACTGCCATATTCATCGCACTAATTTCGTCCTCCGTCTGTTCAACAACGATGTCAAAGTCTCGGGAGTGCTGGGCAAGGAATACCGCTACCGACGTTGAAGGGGACATAGGGTAAAAGGAGACAAAGTTACATCCTCCACCGATCGCACCTAGTGCCACTGCCTCGGCACCATTTAAAAGAATCTCATTTGCAACCTTCAAGTTTTTCTCTATCTTTACCTCAATTTTGCCGGAAGTTACTAAATCACTGCCGATCTCGTATCCTTTCTTTCCAGCTTCAATATTTTTCTGGATAATATTCTCTCCTTTGGCCAAAAAGTGCTTTTTGAGAAAATTTTCAAGAATTTTAGACTCAACTCTAAAAAGACCGCAGATAAGTCCAACAGCAACTGTATTTACATAGACCCTGCTTCCAACATCAGATGCTATTCGAGAGAAAGGTATGTCTATAATATTGTCTTCACTTTCCTTATACTCTTTTCGGAAATTTTCCTTCTCGCCCAGGATAATGGTATTAGGATAAACTCTTTTTTTTACATGGCGCATAGCACCTTTGCTCAGGGGAATTAGAATATCAATTCCATCAACAAAAGCTAATACTCTTTTTGAGGATATGCGTATCTCGGTGGAATTGGTTCCACCTCGAATACGGGACATAAATTCCTTGCTGGAGAAAATGTTATATCCGGAAAGTTTCAAAACTCGGGTCAGGATATACTCAACCGTTTGAATTCCTTGTCCCGCTTCTCCAGCTAACACAATTGAAATACAGTCCTTCTTTTTAGATAAGAGTTCACCCATAAGTTTTATCTCTCATAAAAAGTGATATAGTTAACTCTTTTACCAAATTCAGGAATTCTTAATTACTATCCTATCTCTATCTCCTGAGAGTTCTGCCACAATCCATGAATGTTGCAGTAAGAGGAAGCAAAAACTGTGCCTGGTTTATCGGTTCTCAAACTGAGCGTGACTTGTGGATGGGTATATACCGTGCTTGTATCCGGTCCCTGAGTCGATTCACCATGAGCGGTAAACTCAAATTTGCCAATTTGACAGGGGAACTTTTCTCCTCGAGGAAGAAAAGAGACTGTAATCCAGCGGATGTGGTGTTGTGTCGTGTTAGGGTGAGGGATTTCCTTGCCTATACCCACGGTAATTCGAAAGAGTTCTCCTTGTTTTATCCTACTGGGTGCTTCTATTACTGGAACGTGTTTCTCTTGCTTCCAGTCCGCACTCTGAAACAGGTCTTTGAAATCTGCCATTTGAGATCTCCTTTTTTTGAAATTCGGATCTGGCCCGCTAAGCGGCGAATAGTGGCCAGCATTCCTTTTGTCCTGTGGTAATCTAGTCTACTTTATGAAGGATGTCAAGAATCGTACACCAATTATAGACAGGCACATTTTGCATCCACCAGATTTGAACAAAAAGCGAATTTCGTATATAATCGTGTTATGTGCCATGGTAATACCATAACTTTAAACAGTTGGTGTTACTGTAAAAAATATTAAATGGAGGTTTGAAATGGAGGGAGATAGAATCTCTTACCATGAGTCTGTTCGCAGATCGTACGAGAGAATCAAGAAGGACAAGATGAACAATATTTGGGATCGATACGAGGCACAGGGTATGGGTGAAGATCCCGATAGAAGATGTCCCTTCTGCACGGGTGGTGTGCGGTGTGACTTCTGCTCCAACGGACCCTGCCGTGCAGATGTAGCCAAAGACAAGAGAGGTGTATGTGGCATTACGGGTGACGGTATGGCTATGCGTAAGATGCTGCTCAGAAATATTATGGGTGCATCCACTTACCATTACCACACAGACCAGACAATTAAAACCCTCCGTGCGACCGCAAAAGGTCAAACTCCGTTTGAGATTAGAGAGTCCAAGAAATTGAAGACTTTTGCTGAGCGAATTGGCGTAAATACATCTGGCACAGATACTGAAATCGCTATTCGCCTGTGTGATTTTGTGGAAGCCGATTTTAATAGAAAGCACTATGAGCCGAGTCAGATCGTACAGGCTTTGGCTCCGAAGGAGCGCAGAGAAGTTTGGGAAAAACTAGACATCTTTCCCGGTGGGATTTACGGCGAAATGATGCTGGCCACAAGTTCGTGTCTTACCGGTGTGGATGGCTATTACGTAAGTTTGGCCCTCAAGGCCATGCGCCTTGGTGTGGCAATGGCTTACCAAAGCCAGATTGTTAACCAGTACTGTCAGGATATCCTCTATGGAATACCAAAGCCACATAAGATGCGAGTAGATCTGGGCGTGCTGGATCCCGACTATGTCAATGTGCTGCCTAATGGCCATGAACCTTTTCTTGGATTTGCTATGGTTAAATTAGCCAGAAAACCCGAATGGCAAGAAAAAGCAAGAACTATTGGTGCCAAAGGCCTGCGGGTCATTGCAAACATTGAAACTGGTCAAGAAATGATTCAAAGATGGAGGATGGATGAC
>SDBU01003225.1_pt1 | contig 20919 bp, 21 predicted proteins | sample 2277071 | NCBI WGS metagenome assembly SDBU01 (sample SAMN10397929, study PRJNA504765) | marine sediment metagenome | isolation source: marine sediment core GS08_GC12, 126 cmbsf | place: Arctic Ocean: Gakkel Ridge, Loki's castle | collected 2008
GACTAAAGCATACCCTATACTACCATAGAGTATAGACCATGTCAAGGTTATTTGCTGCTTACTACCAAGGGTGTTTACTACAAGAATCAGCAAAGCTCCTTCTAAAAACTCTCTTTCCTCTCTCCTCACAGAGGGAGAGGGGTAAAAATGGGGGATTGGTAAACAATCCCTCTCAACCGGCTAGAAGCTCCCTGACCTTGCTGCTGAAGGCAGGTAAGACCTTTCTCCAATCCCCAACGACGCCGAAACGGGCTTCCCGGAAGATATTTGCCTCAGCGTCCTTGTTTATGGCAATGATATTCTTACAACCGGAGCAGCCACTCATGTGCTGGCTGGAGCCGGAAAGAGCTACGGCAATATAGAGTTCGGGGGTTACAATCTTACCCGTAAGCCCTATCTGTAGCCCGCTTGGTACCCAGCCGTTATCGCAGGGGGGACGGGTGGCACCCACTGCCCCTTTCAGCACTCTCGCCAGCTCTTCCAGCTGCTCAAAACCCTCGGCACTGCCAATGCCCCTACCTCCGGCAACTACTGCTTCGGCATCCTCCAGTCTTATCCCTTCCACCTCCTCCTTCACCCTTTCCAGCACTCTGGTTCTTATCGCCGAGGGGTCTAGTCCAGCATCGACAGCGATCACCTCGCCCTGCCTCGAGGCATCTTTCTCCAGCGGTGACATTGCCTTGGGTCTGACCGTGGCTATCTGTGGGTCAGTCTCACAAGTAAAGACGGCCTGGGCATTTCCTCCATAGACCGGTTTCGTTTGCAGTAGCCGCTTGGATTCCAGGTCAATAGCCAGTTCCAGGCAGCCCAAGTTGGCCGTAGTGCCCAGCCTGAAGGCTAGCCTGGGGGCTAAGTCGCGCCCGATGGCGGTTTGTCCCAGGATAACGATCTCGGGCATTGCTTGCTTCATCACCTTTTCCATAACTGATACATAAGAATCAGTCTGGTAGTCTTTGAGCAATTGGTCATCCACCACATATACCTTATCGGCACCGAACGCTATCGCTTCTTGGGCTAACCCAGTTACCTCACTGCCGATTAATACCGCGCCTAGTTCAGCGCCCAGGTCTTGAGCCAGCTTTCTGCCGCCACCCAACAGTTCGGCGGCGATTGCCATGAGCTTCCCTTCGCTAACCTCACAGTGAACCATCACCCCTTTGGATTCAGCCATAGGTCTACCCCCTTTTCCAGTTACAGTATCTTAGTCTCTCTCAGCTTCAGAGCAAGACTCACCCCAGCCTCTTCCGGGCTCTCTCCTTCAATAACCTCGCACTTGCCTTCACGAACCGGCTGGAACAGCTTGACCAGTTTAGCGCGCCGCCCGGCAGCACCAACTTGGGAGGGCTCAACCCCGATATCAGCTGGTTTCCAGATAATGGGGTCTCTTTTTTTCGCTGCCATAATCCCTCTTATCGTTGGATAGCGAGGTTCACCAATCTCGTTACTTACCGTGACTAGCGCTGGCAGGGACACTTCAACGACCTCGTAGCCGTCATCAGTCACCCGCTCTACACTTGCCTTACCATCAGTGATATCAATCTTTTTAGCTAAGGTAACACTTGGCAGTCCCAGTATTTCAGCTATGCCGGAACCTACCTGTCCCGCATTCCAGTCAGAAGCTTCCCGTCCGCAAAGGATGAGGTCATAGTCCCCTATCTTCTTCATGGCCATCGCCAGGGCATAGGCTGTTGCCCAGCTATCACCCTCGGCAAATGCCTCATCCTCAAGTAGAATAAGCTCATCAGCCCCCATGGACAGCGGTTTCTTGACTATATCTCTGAGCAGGCCTGTACCCAAGCTGACAGCTGTTACCCTACCACCCATGGCGTCCTTGATTCTCAGCGCCGCCTCGACCGCATTCTCGGAGTAGGGGTCGAGTACCCGTGATATACCCGTTGGTGGCACTACTTTATTGCTAGCCGTATCAACCCTAAAGCTAGCCGGTGGTGCCTCCGGGTCAATCACCTGCTTGACGCAGACAATCATGTTCGGCATAAATGACCTCCCTGTCTTTGTTAGCCTGAAGACCAAGAGTTAATTTAACATCGGGGATAGTCTCGTGTCAAGTTAATTCGGATGTGTACCTCATCCTTGGCTGCATGTTTACCAGCTCACTACGCTGGCACAAACAGCGCTGTCTTCGCTCTAAGCTAGAGATTATGTTATCAAGAATCCCATCCTGCCCTACCTTTTTCATCGACTGTCTTTACCGTCAAAAACTCTTATTCTCCTTAGCTTTAGTATCAAGAAGACCTCTTTACCTACTGTTAAATCCATATCTTCAAAAATATCACGGGGCATTTCTGCCAGTAGAATATTTTCTCCAGTCTTAACCTCCAGTCTCACCATAGCGCCCGAAGGTCCAATACTAGCTACAGTCCCCTTAAATCGGTTGACCTCCGGTCCGGGTGGCTGAGTATCAGAGATATAAATATCCCGCGGAAATAGAGCAACCCTTTGCACTGAGTCTCCATCATGGGGCAGAACTATGCGCAGCCCTCTGCAATCGACCTCTACCAGTCCCTGTCCCAGGGTGCGGCAATAGTCACAGTCCAGAATATTTAGTGCCCCGATAAAATCAGAGACCACTTCATTTTCCGGGTAAAAGAATACCTCGTGAGGCTCACCTACCTGTTCCAACCTCCCCATATTGAGGATGGCAATTCTATCCGCTATTTCTTCAGCTTCAACCTGGTTATGGGTTATATGGACAGTGGTAATTCCCAACTCATTGTGAATCCGGCGCAATTCTAACCTCAGGTATTTAGAGGTCTGCAAGTCCAAGCTGCCAAAAGGCTCATCCAGGAGAAGAATATTGCGAGAAGGAGCTAGAGCACGGGCAAGAGCTGCCCGCTGCTTTTCTCCACCGCTGAGTGTGCGTGTATCACGATCCAGTAAATGGAGGATGCCCAACAGATTAGCCATGGTCTTCACTCGCTCCTGCATCTCAGGTTTTTTTGTTTGTGTGAGCCCAAAGGCAATATTCTCAAATACATTCAGAAAAGGGAACAATACGTAATCTTGAGGCACATATCCCAGGTTCCTTTCCTCCGGTGTTAGATGAGTAACCTCATTTTGATCGATCCATATCTCTCCCCGTTTGATACGATGGAGTCCTGCGATGCATTCGAGGAGGACAGTCTTCCCGGCTCCTGTTGGGCCGAGGATGACAAAGTACTCTTTATCACCGATGGTCAGGTTTATATCTCTCAGGCAGAAGTTGCCTAACTGCAGTGAAAGATTTTTGATTTTGATCATATTGGATACCTTCTACCAATGACCTTCCTGATAGTAAGTAAAGCAACAATAGCAATTATTATCAGCACAAAAATTACGGCTATTGCCTTTTCAACATCAGCGGAGGCCAGGCTTAAAAAAATGGCAGTGGGCAAGGTCTCAGTCTTCATAGCGGTTGCCCCGGCGAGGGTGACCGTTGCCCCAAACTCGCCTACCGCTCTGGCCCAGGTTAGAATAGCAGAGGCGATTAACCCACCTTTAGCGAGGGGCAGGGTAACCCTGAAGAATACCTCCGGTTTACTACAGCCTAGTGTCCTGCCTACCTGCTCGTATCTGGGGTCAATACTATCAAAGGTGGACTTGAGTAACCGGATGGCCAAGGCACTAATAACTGTGATTTGGGCCAGGATGATACCGGGCACCGCAAAAACAAATTTTACTACGTTATCATCAATCCCAGCGCCTATTGGGGTATTGAAAAACACCAGCAGGCCGGCACCTAGCGCTATCGGAGATATGACAATGGGCAAATCAAGCAGGCTGTCAACTATGTCCTTCCCCGGGAACTCTGTCTGAGAGATAGTGTAGGCCACTGGAATGGCAATCAGTATCGAGATAATAGTGGCCACGGTAGCAGTAGTGACACTTAGCCTGATGGCAAATAGGATTTCCTCAGAAAGGAGGGCAGATATGAAGGTATTCCAGTCAGTATAGGCGAGCATGGATACCACAATGCCGACAAAGAATACGGTTAGAAGGGCAAGGGCACCGACGGCAGCCCCTCTAAATACCCTCTCGCCAGCAACACCCTTTAGGATTTTGAACATATACTCCTGCCCTCAAATTCTATTTGACCAGTGGCTTATAGGTCGCGGGGAGTTTAAACTCCCCTCCAATTTCAGCATTGGGAGCAAATTTTCTGGCTTCACTTTCAGTGGCGATATAGCCCCGCTTACTGAAAATCTGCTGGCCTTGTGGTGAAACCAGAAAATCTAAGAATCTCCTGGCGCTCTCTCTATTCTGGGTAAATGTAGATACCGCCCCGGGGATGTAGGCAAGTCTGGGGATCTGCTTTGGCTTTAGATAGACCACCTCTATGGTATCCGGGTGCCAACTGGAGGAAACACCCCAGCCGATAATGGCATCTACTACAGTTTTTAAGGCTACCAGACTGACAATCCTGGCGTAACTTTCGCCATAGGTAACAATGTTCTCTCCCACTTCCGGGAGAAGGTTATTATACTCCAGTATTTCATAGGCATACAAGCCTATGCTAACTGATTCAGGGTCTGCTATCCCGACTTTGATTCCCGGTTGGGCCAGGTCGGATAGTGATTGGATGTTCTTGGGGTTGCCATGTGGTACCAGAATGGCGGGGACCAGGTAAGAAATAATCTTCGCTGAATCGGGCTCAACCACGCCATCATGTACCGCCATAACCATGTAGTCAGGAGAACCAGGGATGTACAAATCACCGCTCCGGGATAGTTTCATCTGGGACAGCACAGTCCCCGAGCCGCCAAAATTGAGATAGACCTTTATTTGCGTCTTTTCCTCAAATGCCCTGGCTGCCTCTTCCATAGCCGGCTTGCTGGCAGAGCCAACAAAAGCAGTTACCGTCTTTTGTTCTCCTTTAGCGCAGCCACCAGCGGGAGTGAGAATCAATAACCCTACCAGGAGCAACACAAACATCTTTTTCACTAATGACTCCTCTTACAAGACACGAGTTATGTTCTTTTTGCCATAGCGGTTACCAAAAAATTAATCAGATTTCTCCAGGCATTCTTGAAGCCTGGAGCGGAGCTCTCTATACTCGGCAATAACCCTTCGCCCTATCTCTGTTAATCGGGCATGACCCCCACCAGTCCCGCCAGTGGTCTTTTCCACCAGAGGGGTCGGTGCCAGACGGTTCATTGCTTCTACCCAAAGCCAGGCATTGCGGTAACCCAACCTCATGGACCGGGCCGCAGCCGCTATCGAGCCAAGTTTATCGATGCCCTCCAGCAGCATTATTCTCCCCCATCCCAAATACAACTCACCGTCCTTCTCCACCCACACCCTGCCCCTGACAACATAGCCCGGCTCCGGGTGGTGGGCAAAATGTTGCGGTTTCCTGGCTTTAAAGCTTGGTATTTCAGTTTTGGTCATTATGTCCTTTGCCTGGCTAAGTGCTGCTAATAATATGCACGGTTATATTATAAACGATATAACGTTTTTGTCAATCCTTTATACGCGAATCTATCTTTACCAAAAGAGTCAATAGCCTGATGCCGAAGTAGTTTTCAACTGGCGGTGGTAGTCATTTTCCGTGTTAATATCGAGGAGAATACTCTCTGAGCCAACCTCCACACCTTGTACATCTTTGGGGTGAGCCTTGACTATTTCCTTGGCTCCAGTGTCACCTTCTAGTCTTGATAGTTCCGTCCTGTATTTGGCGGCGAAGATAACCGGATGCCCTCTCTCTCCCTTGTAAACCGGCGCAATAATGCCGTACCTACCCCTGGCAAACTCGTCAACAAGTCTATTTATAATCTCCCTGCCGATTAGAGGCTGGTCTCCCAGAAAAATCATAAATGCGTCTGACTCTTTGGCAGTATGGTCTAAGCCGCACCTTATAGAAGAGCTTAACCCCTCACGATAGTCCGGGTTTATTACTACTTTTAGTGGTTTAGCCGCTATCAGCGGCGCTATCCTCTCGGCCTGGTGACCCAGTACCACGATTATCTCACTTACCCCGGACTCCAGTATATTGCTGACTACCCCCTCTATAAGGGTACTGTCTCCAAAGGGCAGGAGCTGCTTTAGCCTGCCCATTCGCTTTGCTTCCCCGGCAGCCAGAACTATCGCCGATATCATGCAAAATCTGACCTCTGTCTTAAGCCATTTTCTCCTTTGACTTCAGCGCGTTAAGGATCTTCTCCGGTGTTATCGGCAGGCTGTAGATTCGGGCCCCGATAGCATTACAGATGGCATTGGCAATAGCGGCGATGGCAGCGCCACGAGCCGTCTCCCCAACCTCCTTGGCACCAAAAGGCCCCTTGGGTTCGTAGTCCTGGACACTGATTGTGGTTATTTTCGGTATGTCAAGGACCCCCGGTATCTTATAGTCACTCAGGGTAGGATTCATTACCCTTCCCTGCTCGATAACAATCTCTTCAAACAGCACATCTCCCACTGCCATAGCTGCCTGGCTCTCCAGCTGTCCCTCAACACTTAGCGGGTTTATGTCGGTGCCACAATCATCGGCTACCGTTATCTCGATTACCTTCACCTTACCGGTTTGCTTATCGACCTCAACCTCAGCGATAACGGCGGCCAGCCCATAGGCATCCGTAAAGCGCCCGCTCCCGCTGGATAGAGCAGCAGTGCCCTTGAAGCTGCCGCCCCAGAATGCCACGTCCGGTACTGCCTTGGCGTAACCCTTACCCAGAATCGAGTCGCCACCCTTTACCTGAACGCCGTATTTATACATATCGGCGAAGCTGACCGCTCTCTGGGGATCGGCCTTAACATAGACGCGCCCCTGGCTGGTGGCCAGGTCATCTACTTTTACATCAAGCGCCTCAGCTGCGTAGACAAGTAGCTGCTGCCTGGCATCAGCCGCTGCCCTCCTCACTGCCTGCCCAGATACATATATGCCAGCACTTAACCAGTTGCCGATATCGTAGGGGCACAGCTCAGAATCGCCGGCGACGATAATTATATCCGCTATGCCTAGTCCCAGTTCTTCAGCGGCAATTTGAGCCATGGCCGTCTCGGCACCACCGCCGAATTCTGTCTGACCGGTAAACAGGGTGAACCTGCCATCAGGGTTAAGTTTGACAAAGGCGGCGCTGCCAAAGGAGAAGTTGTGCGCCCCGGAGAACATGGCCCCGGTGCCGATGCCCAGGCCACGACTGCCTTGCTTGCCTCGCTTCTGCCCCCAGCCACTGGACTGCGCAGCCCTATCCATAGCCTCGGGCAGACCATAACTATCCAGTCTGTCTCCATTGGGCAGGACATCGCCCTTCTTTCTGAAATTTTTTCCTCTCAGCTCGAGGGGGTCTATCCCCAGCTCTTCAGCTATTATGTCAAGTTGAGACTCGACAGCGAAGCTGACCTGCTGCAGACCATGCCCTCGCTTGGGTCCGGAGGCAAGTTTATTAGTGTAGACCCCAACCCCCTCATGCCTGACATTTGGTATATTGTATATGGCGTGGCGGAAGACATGCCCGAGGTAGAGGGCGGTCGGCGAGCTGTATCGGTAGGCACCAACGTCATCAATGATCTTCACGTGTTGCGCCACGATGGTGCCATCTTTTTTGACCCCGGTCCTGACAGTTACGATGAAGCGGCGGCTTGAGTAGCAGGTAGACAGCACCTCGCTTCGGGAGAGTTCTATCTTTACCGGCCGCCGCGTCTTCCTTGACAGGAAGGCGGCCAGGAATTCGTAGGGAAACAAACTGATTTTACCACCGAAGGCACCGCCAACGTATGTCTTGTGTACCCTTACCTGGCTTATGGGAATGCCCAGTGTCTTGGCGAGCCAGAAGCGTTTGTGCTCATAGCCCATATGGGACAGCCACACATCCAGCTTCCCTGAAGAACCAAAACTGGCTATGGCAGCGTGCGGCTCCAGGGCAACATGGGATGTGGCCGGAATCTCAAACCTGTCCTCACGAACATAATCACTTTCTCTGAAACCCTGTTCGATATCACCAATGGTAATCAAAATCCGGTTAGATATGTTGTTTACCGCATCATAGGGTCTGGCTTCCCGGACGACGCCAAAGTCCTGCCAGGCGGTGGTCGTAGTCGGCACAATCTTGTCATGTATCCTGGGGGCACCGTCCTTCATCGCCTCCTCAGGGTCAAAGACGGCGGGTAGTTCCGCGTACTCTACCCCGATTAAGCTCAGAGCTTCATCGGCAATGTCCTCGCTGATAGCAGCTACAGCGGCCACCTCTTCGCCGACGTAGCGTACCTTGCCTATTGCCAGCGGGCACTGGTCAGCGGGATAGCGAGGGGTATCTATGAAGCTGAATCTGACCGCACCGGTATCCCTGCCCGTAATCACTGCCTTTACCCCAGGCAAAGCCCCCGCCCGGCTGGTATCAATGCTTACAATCTCGGCATGAGTATGGGGACTCCTGAGGATTTTCCCATGTAACATCCCGGGCAGCACCCTATCAGCGGTGAATTTTGCCTCGCCGGTCGCCTTTACGCCCCCGTCTACTCTTGGTATCGGCTTACCGACTACAGAATACTCCGGCATCTACCTTACCCTTCCCTTTCCTTACTTTGGGCGACATCAAGTATGGCCTCAACAATTTTATGATAGCCGGTGCAGCGGCAAAGATTGCCGGAGATTGCTTCCTTCACCTCGGCTTCTGTCGGCTGATGATTTTCGTCAATCAGGGCTTTAGCCGATAGCAGCATCCCCGGGGTGCAAAAGCCACATTGAATCGCGCCGTGTCTTACGAAGGCTTCCTGGAGCGGATGCAGTTGGTCTCCCTGGGCTAACCCCTCCACGGTCAGGATGTCCTTACCCTGAGCGTCTGCCGCCAGCACGAGGCACGAGTTGACCGGCCTTCCGTTGACCAGAACGGTACAGGCGCTACACTCACCAGTACTACACGCCTCTTTGACACTGGTGAGTCCAACACCATCCCTGATTACCTCCAGCAGTGTCCTCCACGGCTCAACCCAGACCTCGTGGAGTTCTCCATTCACTGTCAGTTGTATCAGTTGTTTCATAGCTGACCTGCCCCCTTAAACTTAAGCCGGGGTGGCTACCTGTCTTATCGCCCGCTTTACCAGTACCTCGACTATTCCCTTTCGGTAATCAGCCGAACCGCGAACATCGGATATAGGCTTTGCCTCCCCAGCGGCAGCCCGGGCGGCTGTCTCTATCAATTCATCATCAGCAGTCTTTCCTCTGATTATGTCCTCAGCCCTATGGGCTCTTATCGGAGTGGGAGCGACAGCACCAAGCACTATCCTGGCACCTGCGATATTCATGCCCCTTGTGTCGAGGGTGACTACCACCGCTACCCCGACAACAGCGATGTCTATTGCCGTCCTGGCCCGCTGTTTCAGGTACACGCCCCGGGCGTGGGGGGCTGGGCTGGGTATCTGGATTTCGGTAAGTATTTCCCCAGGCTGAAGCACAGTCTCGCCCGGCCCAAGGAAAAAATCTTCAAGAGCAACTGTTCTTTCCCCTTGAAGACTCCTCATCTTTACCCTTGCCCCCAGTGCGATTAGTGGTGGCGCTGTATCCGCTGACGGCGCGCCATTACACAGGTTGCCGCCTACCGTGGCTGTATTCCGAATATTGGGTGTCGCCGTCTGGTGGGCGGCGTCAGCCAGTACCGGTAATCTTTCCCTGATTATTGCCGAGCTTTCAATATCATGCAGGGTAGCCAGTGCGCCGAGCCTCAGACCGTCTTTCTCACTATAGACGATGCCATCGAGGTCAGGGATTGCCTTTATATTGACTATGTACTGCGGGCTTATCTCCCTCTTCTTCATTGACACCAGCAGGTCAGTGCCGCCAGCAATTACCTTGACTTTCTCTCCATACCTGGCGAGCAGAGAGCAGCACTCGTCAACAGTCTCGGGTTGCAGATAGTCAAACTTCGGCAGCGTCAATAAATAACCTAGATCTGGTGTAGACATTATCTACCCCCTTATTTGCTACAGGCTGTTCGGTTTTGTCTCAGCTGTGAGACTGTTCACCAACCCAGCTTCAGCGAGAGCTGCAGCAGTAAGGCTTAACACCCGCTCTATGCCACCAAGGTCGGCTGCAATTTCTACTTTAGCGTGGGGGATATGGCTACGCAAGAGGCTGGTTACTGCTCTTGCTTGACCCTGACCGATCTCCAACACCAAGTGACCTTGCGGACACAGTTTGCCGCCTAGTTCGTGGCATAACTGGTGCATCCTTGCCAGCCCATCCGGGCCTCCATTCAGCGCCAGCAGCGGCTCAGAACTCCCCTGGAGTAGTTCCGATTCCCTAACATAGGGCAGGTTGGCTACTATGAGGTCAACGGACCTGGGCAGCGGAGAAAGCATATCGCCGTGGAGGAGACAAATTCTATTTGCCACCCCATGTTCCTGGCAGTTATATAGCGCGACATCGAGGGCATCGGCTGAGACATCAATGGCATAGATTTTAGCCTGTGGCAGGTTCAGCGCCAGGCAGATAGCGATGGCGCCACAGCCGGTGCCAATTTCGGCTATGGTAGCTATTGGATAATTTTGAGCCAGATTTAGCGCCCTTTCCACCAGTAGCTCGCTTTCCGGCCTCGGGATGAAAACACGGGGATCAACATAGAACCCAAGCCCGTAGAACTCGCGGCAGCCGGTGATATAAGCTATGGGCTCACCGTTTAGCCGGCGTCTAAGGAGATACCAGAAGGTTTCCTTTTGCTCAGGACTTAATTCGCGATCAAGCTCCAGATACAGCTGGACTCGGCCGATCTTCAGGGCGTGCCTTAGCAATAGTTCCGACTCCAGGAGAGCATCCTCGATATTGCTTTCAGTGAGAACGCTTCTCGAGTGACCAAGGGCCTGTTTACGGGTCATGCCAGCTGCTCCGCTAACTGCTTTGCCTGGTCACTGGTGGTCAGGGCGTCAATAAGCTCATCAAGCTCACCGTCCATGATGCGGGAAAGGTGACGGAGGGTTAAACCAATGCGGTGGTCGGTAACCCGGTCTTGAGGGAAATTGTAGGTCCGTATCTTTTCCGCCCGGTCACCGGTACCCACCTGGGAGCGTCGTAGCTGGGTTAGCTCCTGTTCCTGGTTCCGCCGCTCCGTATCGAGGAGCCGGGCTCGGAGTACTGACATTGCCTTCGTCCTGTTTCTTAGCTGTGAGCGCTCATCCTGGCAGATGGCGACGATGCCGGTAGGGAGATGGGTAATGCGGACAGCAGTAGCTACCTTATTTACATTCTGCCCCCCGGCCCCTCCGCTGTGGTAGATATCGGTCCTTAGGTCATTAGGGCTGATGTCCACCTCTACTTCATCTGCTTCAGGCAGAACGGCTACTGTAGCTGTTGAAGTATGAATTCTACCCGAAGATTCGGTGATTGGCACCCGCTGCACGCGGTGAACTCCCCGTTCATACTTGAGTCGGCTAAAAGCCCCCTTGCCCTTTAGCTCAAATATGATTTCTTTAAAGCCGCCGATGCCGCTTTCATTACTGTCAATAATGTCCACTCCCCAACCTCTGGCCTGAGCATAGCGGCTGTACATCCGAAAGAGGCCAGCCGCAAACAGCCCGGCTTCGTCACCGCCCGCCCCAGCCCGAATTTCCACAATGATGTCTCGTTCATCACTGGCATCCTTGGGCAACAAGGCAAGCTTTAGCTCCTGGAGAAGCTGTTCCCGGTGTGAGTCCAGTCTCTCTGTTTCCTGTTTGACCAAGGCTGTCATATCTTCGTCAAGTCCATCGCTCAGCATGGCCCTTGTTTCCTCTAATGACTTAGCAGTTGCCCTGTATTCCCGATACTTGCCTGCCAGGTCTTCAATACTGGCTCTCTCCTTAGCCAGTCTCTGCAGTTGCTCCAGGTCAAATATTACTTCGGGCGAGGCTATTAGCTGCCCTAGTTCCTGGTAACGCTTTTCTATCCTTTCCAATCGGTCCAACATAATCGACCTACCTCGTGTTACCAGTTGTCATTATATCATAGCCCTGAACAGCACTCAAAGTACAGCTTTATTAGACCCTTAGCTACCCAAGTATTATGGTATGACACAGGGTATGGGGCTATGCTGAAGCAATAGTAAGCCCGTTTTTTCATTGTTCCTGTTTTTCCTGCCCTCGAATCATAGACGATAATAGTCCGTCTGCCAAAGATGTAGTGGGTAACTGTTTGACAAAGGCGCTATGATGTAATAAGCTTAGGCCGCGTGTCTTCAATAACAGATAGGGGCTGGCAAGCTTACCCCTATTATGTTCGGGCAAGTAGGAGAAGGTGGATATTAGCTGGCTTGGTCACTCTTGCTTCAGGATTAAGGGCAGTCAGGCTACAATTATTACTGACCCCTACCCACCAGGCCTAGGCTATTCGCTAGGCAATCCTACGGCTAGTATTGTAACCGTAAGTCATCAGCACCCAGGTCATTCTTATATTAAGGGCGTTGGTGGTCAACCGCGGGCGGTTACCGGGCCTGGTGAGTATGAAATCGGTGGTATCTTGATTATCGGGGTAGCTACCTTCCATGACCAGGAACGGGGCGAGAAGCGCGGTAAGAATACTATCTATGTTATGGATGTGGATGAAGTATCGGTATGTCACGTTGGCGATCTAGGGCATACGCTTAGTGTTGAGCAGGTAGAGGCGGTAGCCGAGGTAGACGTGCTGCTGTTGCCAGTAGGCGGGATGTCCACTATTAATGCCGTTACGGCAGCTGAGGTGGTTCGACAGCTTGAGCCAAAGGTAGTGGTTCCCATGCATTACAAGACCCCGGCTTTGGGCTGGGAGCTGGAGCCAGTAGAAAGGTTCCTCAAGGAGATGGGAGTGCCCCAGGTCAATCCCCAACCAAAGCTGAGCTTGACTAAGTCAAGCCTGCCTGCCAGCAGTCAGGTCTTCTTACTCAGCTATTGATATTAGTTACCAATCCCCTTAGCCTCCCTCCACAGAAATCCAGCCTCGTCAATTTCCCTCTTATTTGAGACTAGCTATGAACGGCCTTCCCCTATCCTTTACTGGGAAAGGGAAGTCAGAGTGTTTGAAGTGGGGATGCCCCCACCGCTTCTCCGGCGAGGGCGGCAAGAACTACCCCTTGGTTGACCTTGTTCTCCCACCAGACTCGGACTTTTGGAAGCGTGGCTAGAGGTTAGGCTCCAAGATGAGGATCTGGCCCGCCGGGAGCTGGCCTGCAGTGAACTCAGCCTTGCCCGTGCCCACCTGCACCGCCCTCGGTTTAAGCTTCACTAGGTCCTCCACGCCGTACTTGGGAAAACTACACTTCTGGTTGCGGAAGTGCATAGGTATGATCACACCGGGCTGAAGCTTCTCCCACAGGGCCGCCGCTTCGTCCAGTTCAAGCGTGGCCGCCGGCCCGCCGGTGGGGAAGAGGAGCACGTCCACATGGCCAAGGGAGCGCACGGCATTATCGTGTAGGGGGTGACCTAGGTCCCCACAGTGACACACCCGGATATCGTCCACGGTAAAGCAAAAGATGGTGTTATCACCCCGCTCGCGCCCGGAGACCCTGTCGTGGTAACAGGGAATACCCATGAACTCAATGCCCTTGACCTGGTGCCTGCCAGGCCCTTGGACAACCTCCGGCTTGCCTTGCAGGTCACCGGTGTAGCTATGGTCGCTGTGCTGGTGGCTGATCGTTACGATGTCCGGTGACTCCGTTATTGGCCCGTAGCTGATAATGCTCCGGGAACTCACCTCATAGGGGTCCGTGAGGATCTTGAGCCCGCTACCAGCTGTGATAAGGAAACAGGCATGCCCAAGCCATTTAACCTCCATTCCGCCCTCCCTAAGATTTTTTCCAGAGTTCGGCCCCTATTCTATCAGTGCTACAAAAACTTGGCAAGGTTCGACAAGCGAGCCAAAGTCATATTCCAATTCCTGCCGTCGGTTGATCTCTCGCCATTACTGTGAAGTGTGATGTTTGTCTTTCCTGGGCGGCTCGGGAAGACTACCTCAGGTCAAACCCCATGGCTAAGATACCCATTCCGAAGGCACCGATCAAACTAATAAATACCTTCAGTGCTGAGCAGCTAACAAAACTGACCACAGTATGCCAGCAGCAGCATACTCGGTTCCCTGCCGTATCCCTTCTTTAGTCTTGGCCTAGTCCAAACCTAGGACTTTTCTGAATGGCTTGACTTTGGCTTCTTCAACTCGCAGCCAGATATCGACCGCTTGCGCCACTTCTCCGCCGGATGCATAGGATGGGCCCTTTCCCGCTTTCACAAGGCTGTCAAAGAGCTCTTTGTTCTCCATGGACTTCCTCAGGGCCTCTCTCAGGAACTGGACTCTTCCGCTAAGCACATTCTGACTTGTGTAGATGGCGGCCCGGTACTCCTGAGTCCCGATATGGTAATCGAGCCAGAACTTCGCAACTTCCGAAAGCTTCAGATTTTCCTCATAAATTGTGGGTACATCGGGCAACTCTGGGACTCTTTCCGGTGATAAGGTCACTACTGGCCGAATCGTCCCATCTTTAAAAGCGGCCGCAACGGGTGCGGCGGTAATGGGCAGATAAACCCCTTGAGTCTCGCCTCTCACAGCGGCAAGCGTTTGATCCGATGAGCCTTTATAGCCTCGGACTGCCTGTGCCTTCACCCCGGCATCCTTGAGAACCAGTTCTGGGATCCAGTAGGTAAAGCTCGACTGAGTCGTAGTGCCAAACTTAAACGTTTCTCCAGAGGCTATCATGTCACTCAAGGTCTTATAAGGCAAATCCTTATTCAACCAGACTTGATTGTAGGACGCCATCACGTTGCCGAGAGCATTCATTTCCATAAGGTTGTAGCGAGCCGATGGGTCTCCCACCAACTGAGCCTGCACCGGAGTGCTGGTCATCATTATCAGGATACTAAGACCGTCCTGTTCTGCCTTTTCATATAGATGGTTGGTAGCTTTAAGCCCGCCTGCGCCAGGCATGTTCTCGACCACTACCGTAGCTCCAGTATATTCCGCCAGGTAGGGCGCTAGTGCCCTGGCCACGAGGTCGTAACTACCCCCCGGGTTGAAAACCACGCGGAAGTGGATAGTTTTGCCCTTGTAGAATTCTGCCGCTTCCTTCATTGGATCTGGTCCCGGTGCTGGTGCTGGTGTTGGCGCCGGGGCTGGTGCTGGCGTCGGGGCTGGGGTTGGCGTCGGGGCTTGGGCACAGCCGGCAACCAGGAGCAGCCCTACGGCCAAGATAATAAGTAATCGTCTGAAAACCATAGTCACCCTCCTTCAAAAGTCCCCTTCCTTGTATTACTACCACTGACTAAATATCCGCGGAACGCCTCTCATCACATGCTCTCACCCCCTTCCCTTCTATCTGCTCCACCAGTTACACTACCCCAGCAGTATTCCTTTGTAAAGTGGAACATGCAGCACCATGCCGAAGACACCATAGATAAGGGCAAGTATTGCTATCGACACGCCAATGGCTAGAGGCCACCTCTCCCGGTGCGCCTTCAAATAAACTAAGATGAATAGCGGGAAGGCAATCACCAGACCCACCAGGTAGGTTCCAGTTACCAAGCCCAAGACCCATGCGCCGGCTTCTATATAGCGGCGGGCACCTGCTCGTGCTCCATCACCATCAGTTTCCCCGCGATTTTCCTCTCCTTGCGTCTTTCTCCCCTCCTTACGGAGAAGGCCCCTCAAAAGCTCGGCCAATAATAGAACTACTGCCATTACCCCGACAATCAAAGGGCCGGTGCGCACCTCAAAACGGTATTGCAACCCTACTACAACAAGAACCATCGCAAAGGCAAGGAATACCAGTGTAACGACGGTGCTGACTCTCACGGCTTACCCTTCCTCCTCGCCCTGATCAAGTCCTTCACCGGGTAGTAACAGATGATAAAAACGATAAGGCCTAGAAGAACCAAATCCACCGGCTTCAGTAGAAACGCCAGGCCTTCTGCTTCGTAGGCAATATACCAGTATCTCTCGACGATCGGCGCCAGTATGAATCCCAGCAGCATGGTAACCCTGTTATAACCCGACCTCACCATTGCATACCCCATTATGCCGAACACAACCATGCCAACAATGTCCCAGAACTCATTATTGTAGGCATAGGCACCAAAGCAGGCGATGACGAGTATAACCGGGATGAGGATGGAACTGCGAACGAACGCTATATTGGCCAGCTTCATGGCAAAGGGCAATAGAATAGCTGCCCCCAGGAAATTGGAGATAACCAGGACAAATATCAGGGCCCAGGTCAAGTCCAGGTGCTCCTTAAGCATTGAGGGCCCGGGCGCAATCCCGTGTATCATGAACACCGCCAGCAGTATGGCCATGAGTAGTGCTCCCGGCACACCGAAAGCCAAGGTGGGTAACATCGACCCACCCTCTTTGGCATTGTTTGCCGCTTCCGGTGCAATTACGCCCTCTATACAACCCTGGCCAAATAACTCAGGGTGTTTTGAGGTTAACTTGGCCTGGCCGTAAGCCATAAACACCGCTGTGGCACCACCCACCCCAGGGATTATCCCGGTCACCGTACCTATTACGGAGCTGCGTATAAAAAGTTTCCAATGGCGGATGACATCCTTTACCCCTTCCCAGACCTGCGACAACTGCGCTTGTGCGATAGCTGACTTATCTACGTCAGCAATGGTGCCCCGTGCCTTTACCGTCAGGTCGATCACCTCGGTCAAGGCAAACATACCCAAAACAAGAGGAATAAGGCCAATCCCATCATAGAGGTACATACTACCCATGGTGAAGCGGGGCACCCCAGCGAGCGGGTCAACCCCGATAAAGCCAATAAGCATGCCCAGCAAACCAGAGGCCAGCCCCTTCACCTTGGACTCTGTTGACAACACAGAGATAAAGGTAAGCCCCGTTAGCGCTACCAACATTGTTTCCGCGGAGCCGAATGCCATGACTATCGGCCGCACTGCCGGGATCATAAGGGCTAACACAACCGCGCCGAAAAAGCCTCCCAGGCCGGATGCAAAAAGGGCAGCCCCTACCGCCCTGCCCCCTTGCCCTTTCTTGGTCATAGGGAAACCGTCAAGGAGGGTTGCTGCGTTAAGACCGGTTCCGGGAATATTAAGCAGGATGGCAGTTACCGAGCCCCCGGTACAGCCTACAGCATGAATTGACATCAGAAGAGCAAGCGCGACCATCGGATTCATGCCAAAGGTGAGGGGTAGTACGATCGCCATGGCGCTGGCAACACCAATACCGGGCATTAGGCCAAAAATCAGCCCTATTAGTATCCCGCCTACTATTACCAGCCAGACGACAGGGTCAGTGAGTAGTCCGATACCATCAGCCATAGCCGAAAGCAAGTTGTTGCCTCCTTACTATGCGGTGCAAAGACAGCTTTCCGCCCCCTAACCTCGCTCGCTTCTCATTAAACGGATGCTATTACGCCTTCTTTCTTCGCTGGGCAAGGATATCGCCAACCTTCTTGTATTCACCCCTTACCGCCAGCACAGCATGTTCCTCTTCTTCGTCGGTCCAAAGGCCAAGGCTGTAGCCATGCCAGGGCCACTTGAGTTTGAGGTCGGGAAAGCCCTCCTCCTGCCAGATACTCAGAGCACGCTCCATAAACTCTTTTTTAGGCAGGGATATGGGAGGGTAGGGCCACTTCATAGTGGCATTAATAAGCAGGTGAGAATGCCCGGGCTGCTCCAGGTAGTGGACACCTCTTCTCTCTTGTATGCGGGGATCAGCAATAGAGCAATCCATAATGTTTCCCAGGGGGTATTTATTAATACGAGTATCCCGGTGGGGCTGAACCCGGGTGAAGATCGCCCAGTTGACTAAATCCGGATCCCTCGGGTCTACATCCTCGTCTACGGCAACAAACATCTTGGAACCCAAGCCAGCATTACCGAGGAAGGCCGAGCCTTCTTCAAGAGCTCGCCATACTTTATCCTGATCAGCGATTTCTTCGCCATAATTTTTCCCAATCCGAATTACCATAAGGCCACAGCTTCCGCAAGACTCATGCATGGCGATGTCTATAACCTCGGGTATGTTATGGTCCTCACGCAGGTAGTTACACACAAACCCCTCCCGGCCGATTCCTCTTATCTTGCTGCTTTCACTCGGCGGGAACTGGCTGAGGAAAGCCTGCCATATAGCATCCTTGCGGTGTGTGATGCACTTAACGTTGAAATAAGGCATGGCGGTCCGCTGCCCCATCAGACCAAAAGCTTCCCCGAAGGGTGCTTCTGGCTCTAACTCTGTTGAAGAGAGCTCGCCCTCGATCACTATTTCAGCGTGGGCTGGCACCTCGAGGTCTATTGTTTTGCATCTCACAACCTCTAAGGGTTCGCCAGCAATCCCACCCACGAAGGCAAGCTCATTGACGTCTGTGGGCAGCCGGTTCACGGAGACATAGCCAAGACTGGGTGGGCCACCAACTACAATTGCCGCTTCCAGCGGCACACCTCTGTCAGCAGCTTTGGCAAGATGCACAGCGATGTGTTGTCGCTAGGAGCCGGCCATCATACCAGTTCTGGTTGGTGATTTCACATGAACTCGATAGGTACCAACGTTGACAATGCCGGTTTCTGGATCCTTGGTCACCCAATAGGGTGAGGTAATGTAGGGACCGGTATCAAATCCTGGGGTAGAAATCGGGACAGGAAACTCCTCAAGCCCGCCATGCTCGAGCAGTCCGTTTCCCACATGAACCTCTCCGTGCACTGGCCCGTCAGCCACCAGCTTTGGCTCTATGGGGTGGCGCACAGCCTCCCGCCACTTTTCCATGATCTGGTCCGGCTCACATGCCATACCGATGGCGTAAACCTCTCTGGAGGCAGCTAACACGCTCACTGCCACCGGTGCCTTATATTTCTTCCCCTTGCTATCCACTACATTCTCAAACAGCCAACCTTTGCGCTCCTCCTCAGGAAGCCCCCTGAATTGCAGTCTGACCAGCGGGTGCAGTTCAGTATCCTTGTTTATCTCTCGCTTCACCCGAACAAGTTTACCTCTATCTTCCAGCGCTTCAAGATACTCCCTCAGGTCCTTGTAGTACGCCATTCTTAATTTACCCCTTTCTCCGCTATCGTTCATCATACCTTAGAACATGGTTATCGCCTGCTTACCTTAAGACCACTTGGCAACCTGTATGTGATAACCCACATAGTTTTACCATAAGAATATCAAGCCTGTCAACATAGCAAAACACAGTAAAAATACTTGCTTTCCAGGCAAAATATTATCCACCGGATCAGACAAGTCCACTAGGGCTATCACGCTTGACAAGAAGGGAGTAGCACTGTAATATTTCTCCGGACTACCAGTACACCAATAAGATAAGGCTGGAGGGTAAAGATGATAATCGATGCTCACACCCACATGTTTCACGGCAAGGACCTTGAACAACTGGTCGGGATAGGCGGTGACTGGGCAAAAAAGGGAGTAACCCGTGTACTGGACGCCGCGCAACGAAAGCCTCACTTCATTGATGTCGCGCTGCGCCTGGCTATGCTCGATAGGAATGGCATTGACCTGCAAGTGGTAACCCCACCGCTCTGGCTGGATAGCAATCTCCTGCCGGGCGATGCAGCCGCCCAGCTAGCTATGGCTCGGGCAGTCAATGATAGTATGGCAAGGCTCATGGAAGAGTCTAAAGGAAAGCTGATCGCTGCCGGAACTGTCCCGCTGACAGGATTCGAGCCGGACGGCCGTCAGGAGATGGAACGGGCCATTGATACACTGGGCCTGAAAGCCGTTAATCTCTCCTCCAATATAAATGGGAAAGCCCTCGATCTACCCGAGTTCGAACCTTTCTGGGCCCAAGCTGCGGAGATGGGAGTCCCGGTTTACATCCACCCCAACAACCCGGCAGGTCATACCGACCGGGCTTACGAAGCCGAATATGATCTAACTCATAATTTCGGATGGCCATTTGAGACCATGCTGACACTCTCCCGGCTCGTCTTCTCCGGGATTATGGAACACTACCCCACCCTCAAGATAGTGAGCCACCACCTGGGAGGAGGAATCCCCTTCTTCTGGGGACGCACAAATGAGACCTATGACCCGGCGAACCAACAGAGACTCATCGGCCAGGCCCTGCCCAAGCCGATGTTTGATTATTTCTCCTGCTTCTATTATGACACTGCTGTCGGAGGGAGTGCGCCGGCGATAAGGTGTGCCTATGAGGTATTCGGAGCAGACCAGCTCCTGTTTGCCACGGATGCCCCCTGGGGGCCTGGCACAGGCGAGAGCCGGCTGGCAGACTACCCCAAGGTGATAGAGTCCCTGGGTCTGTCTGAGGCAGAGAACAGGAAGATATTTGCTGATAATGCCCTCAGGATACTCTAGCTATCTTGGATAGTAACCAATGCCGTGAATCCGGACCACGTTCCCATTAACCGCCGTTTTTACTCCCAGCACGCTCTCCACAAGCCATAGGTTGGTTTCTACATGCTCCGTCAGCCTTGGCACCCGGTACTCACTAACCCCATCAGCCAGAGCCGCATAAAAGACGAGCTGGTCTGCCAAATACCGATCGATCGTAGCTCCCCTTGCCAAATCCTCTATCAGATTTCGCGCTACATATTCGCCTATGTCCTCCGAGGTTCGTCGTGGGGCGCCGGCCCTATCAGCGCCAATAATGCCGCCGCAGTCAGTTGTTGCGTACACGGCTAGGACCGCCCCCGGTTGCAGGGACAGACTGTCCTGGACGCTCTCTATTTGTACAGCATAACCTCTCGCTTCAAGAAGTTCGCGGCACTTCTGCCTCATTCGCTCACCCACCCTCCTCTGCTTTAGATGAGAAGCGAGGGCAACCCCCTGGATGCTGGTTACACTCCCCTGCTCAAGCAGCACGATTGGCTTTACCTTCTCCACCACCGGCTCTATTTCCACCCCGATAACCCCACCGCCGCGTGGGACGTAGCCCGGTCGAATAACGCTCAGCCTAGCGCTTATCCCCATCCTCTTCAGTATCGGAAACAGGACAAACTGCATGTGGTATGCAGAGGGAGCAAAGTCCTGAAACAAGCCACCCGATATCTTAAAGCTCATCG
>SDBU01003226.1_pt1 | contig 20910 bp, 45 predicted proteins | sample 2277071 | NCBI WGS metagenome assembly SDBU01 (sample SAMN10397929, study PRJNA504765) | marine sediment metagenome | isolation source: marine sediment core GS08_GC12, 126 cmbsf | place: Arctic Ocean: Gakkel Ridge, Loki's castle | collected 2008
ACGGTTCCGGTGACGGTTCCGGTTCCGGTTACGGTTAAAATAACAGAAAGGAAGGAAGGTGAGTTGTGGTTGATAAGAACAATGAGAGTTTCCTGCCTGCGGCACAGCAGGCTGCACCAGCAGCAGTTGTGCTGGAAACGCAATCTGCGGCTTCTGCTGCTGCGGCGAAGGCTGAAGTAGAAGCGGCGTATGCTATTGCGTTGCACAGACCGCGTGTTATGGAACAGGTGCGTCTGCGTATTCTTGATGCGTGCAAGCGCAGCACGTTTGCGAAGGTTGCCTTATACCGGAAACCTGTGGGCGGCGGGAAGGATGTTGTTGGACCATCAATCCGTGCTGCGGAAGAAGTGATCCGGAACTTGGGGAACATCCGCGTGTCAATGGTGACCACGTTTGAAGACGATGACCAGCGGAAGGTCAAGGTGTCGGTCACGGACTTGGAAGTCAACGCTGCGTACACTCAGGAGATCACCGTGAAGAAGACGGTGGAACGCAAGTCCAAGAAGGATCGTGATGTGATTGGGACGCGCACGAATTCACAGGGTGATCCTGTGTTCATCGTCAGGGCAACAGACGATGAAATGACGCAGAAGGAATCTGCGCTGGTCAGCAAGGTTCTGCGGAATGAAGCCTTACGTCTGACGCCGTCTGACCTGCTGGAAGAAATGCAGGAAGCAGTCACTAAGACCTTGGCAAATAAGGACAAGCAGGACCCCAAGGCACAACAGAAGGCTATCATGGACGGGTTCCATGATATAGGGGTTGAACCTGACGACTTGTCTGCATACCTTGGGCATGACGTGGCGAAGGTTACACCAAAGGAATTGGAGAAGTTGCGGCAGGTGTACACGACCATTGACGATGGAGAGAAGTCCTGGTCTGACTACGTTGAAGACGTTCCGGAGGGCGACAAGAGGAAGAAACTCAAGGCGCAGCGTCCGGCAACGGGGAATGGTAAGTGACCAAGAAGCGCACTACAAAAAAGAAGGACTGCGGTAAAACCCGCAGTCCTTCAGGCGCGGTCCACAAGGCCAAGACGAAGGGCGCAAGTGGTAGCAAGGAAGAAGGGATCACAATACCACACGCTTCCCATTCATTGCAACAGAAATTATGTCCCGGTTCCCTACGTGCGCAGGCGGGACTTCCCGATCGGCACACGCCTGAATCATTGTCAGGAACCAAGGTCCACAACCATTTAGAAAAGCATTTCAATGAATACACGCGTAACATTCCGCCGGAGCTAAAGCCCCGCAGCTTTCAACCTGAGACATCATGCTGAGAGACAACAGATATTCTCGATTGTTCAGGGCTGGTTACGTGAGCAGCCCCCAAGCACGCTATATTGCAGGCTGCATTTTCATCGGCATCCTGCTCTATGTTGCACTTTCTGCACACAAACTTCTTGCCTGTCCGTTGTCCGCGTTTCCCACAGACATGGCAGGTCTGAGAAGTATAGGCCGGATCAACCAACACTATTTGAATACCTTTGCGTTTAGCCTTGTATTCCAAGAACAACCGAAGCTGGTAGAAAGCCCACGTGTTATGCATCACCCGTTGGGCCTTCCTCAAGTGCTTGTTTGTTCCTTCCCGGATGTTTGCCAGGTTTTCAATAGCAATGGCGGCGTTATGCGCCACAGCTTTATTGACTATCTGACGACTTATCCAGTGGTTGATTGCTCTAGCGTACCGTGTCTCGCGTCCCTTGAGCCTTGCCGAAAGTCGGCGACAATTTCGCCGGGTAGGTCGAGACTTACGGCTTGCTTTCGATTGAACCGACCGTCGAATCTTCGACCGGCGCAACCGATAGGACGACATCGCAGTGCCAGAGAATTTTGTTCCGTCAGAGAGAACGGCAAGATCAGTAATGCCCATATCAACACCTATGACACTGGACGGAGTCATGTTGACAGGATCAGGTTCCTCTATGACGATGTTAATGAAGTAGTTCTTGCCGCACCTGCAAAGTGTAGCACATTTAGGCTTCTTGCCGCGCAATGCCTGCCGCTGGTAATTTCCAATGTCCAAGAAGAAACGATGACGGCCAGTCAGCAGAGTAAGGCTCACAAGCCAGTCTCTCTCCTTGAAAGAGAAAATACGCAGATCATAGTCAACGCTTGTGGGGTGAAAAGTGCTGTTGCGCGTTTTCTGGTTCATCAGTCTAGGAGAAACGCGAGCAATGACACGAACAGCGAGATTGGCAGACAGCCCGAAACGTTGGCGAATCTCCTTGTAGCAAAGCCGATGCAGCGCGAACTGTCGCCAGACCTTGTTAGTTCTCCCGTAGTCAGCAACCCAGTTGCATGCCTCTGCAAAGGCTTTCATGGTTGCGTCAATCGAATCTGTAGACGCAACCGCCAGCTTGCACTTAATAGTTCTTAAAACCATAGGGAAGATTATGTCAAAGATTCAGGAATAAATCAAGAAAAAACGAGTGAGGCTCCATACACGCATGAAAACCCGAAGGAAGAAACTCCCTGAACTAGACGAGCGCGAACGGTACGTGTTCCAGTTCTGCCGCAAGAAGGTGGAACGGCTGATAGCTGACCATGGTACACCGCGCCTGATGCTGACTGAACCCCACTGGTTCCTACGTCTGCCCTCACCTGACGAGACACGTCCTTTCCTGATTGATTGCAGGTCGGACTTGATCCTATGGTTTGGGGACAGCACCCTGCACGTTGTGGATTACAAGGCCGGGTTCTTGGACGTTGGACATGCATCGTCCAACCTTCAGGTGTGGTGTTACCTGTTGTCCGCGTTACAGATTCTATCACAGAAGCCGAACTTCCAAGAACTCCCATCGTTTGAAACCATCATGGAAAGCTTCGACCTGAAGCTGTACGGCCACATCCTGCAACCCTTTGCCGAAGAACCGCACACCATTGTAGAAGTCCATCCGGAAGACATCAGCCCCATGGTCAACGAACTGGTGGATATCATCAAGGTCGCACGGAAGAAGGGCGCACCAAGGGTCTGCGGAGTGGATCAGTGCAGGTGGTGCAAGGCCAAGGGAACGGAACGGTGTCCTGAGTCTGCGGAACTGGTTGACAGAATGCCAGTGCTTGCCCTGAAGGGAACACCAATGCAGCGCAGTGAAGTCTTGCAGAAGTGCGCGGTTGCCAAAAAAATCATTGCGGAGATCGAGTCACAAGCCAAGGAACTGCTGCAACGCACACCCGGTGGAATCGTGGACTGGATAGTGACGGACCCTGTGAAGGTCAGGACCGTGGAAGACCTTGTGAAAGCATACAGCCTGCTTCAGCAGATCGGCGTGACACAGGAAGACTTTCAGGGGTGCCTGAAGTTCAGTGTCCCGGCAATGGTGAAGCTGTTGCACATCAAGAACGATGACATGACACAGAAGAATGTGAAGGGACTGATTGCGGAAACGTTGAAGGAAGTCATGGTGACGAGCGAGCGGTCAGGACATCTGGAATACAAGGGGAAGAAGTGAATATGAAAACAGAATATAGACGGCGCGGTGGAGTTTTGACAACACCTGATCGGCCACACTGCGTTGGATGCAAGGAAGAGATGTACCCAAGCAACGAATTTTCTTCAGTGCCGGATGCTGACATAAGCGGTTCTGTTCAGGTTATGACTTGCCCTGAGTGCAGTATGGAACAAAACGTTTGTCCGTTAATTGAGTGGCAGACATGGGAGGAGTGAATCTAATGGACTTTGAAGACTGGGAAATGTCGAACCCGCCAGTGATGAGTGAACTGTGTGCGGTGATCAGTACGGAACGCCGGAAGGCGTGGAACGCCGCGCTGCACGCAATGGGTGACACACCTTCAATCATTGCGCTTGGTGATAGAACACCCAACGTGCAGCTAATCCCTGATCCCAAAGTGAAACAACTTCAGGACCGTTGCCTAGAACTGCACAAGGAAAAGTGCAAGCTGTCAGGACGCGTCAAGGAACTTGGCGAAGACAAGGCGCAACTGGCTCGTCAAGTTGTGGACCTGAAGGAAAGGCTGAACCAGTGACACTCACCAAGCGAGAGATCAAAAGACTGCAAGCTGCTCTTGACGACTTCAAGGTGAAGTACGAAGGACAACGTGACGCACGCATGAAGTTTGAAGCTGACTGCATCACACTGGAAAGCCTGTTGGAACATACGAAGGAAGAAAACGTTCAGCTTGTGACACAGTGCAGGGTGGTGAAACATCAACTGAAGAAGCTGCGTGAGAAGCACACGGACTTGATTGTGCGGTTCCATGAATTGGAAGGCGGGAAGAAGTAAATGCCAGAACAAGAACAAACAGTCCCCTGGTACGACCTGTTTGAAGACTACTTCGGAACGCCAGTCAAAGACCCTGCACGGTGGGAAGATGAACTGCGCCGTGTCAGGCCGGACGTGGCGAACGATGTTCTATGCAATGTCATCCGGATGAAGTCACGGACCATGTGGGACTTGAAGCGGAAGGCGAACCTGTCAGACCTGTCGGGCTGGTTGCGATCCCCTGAAGGCGCGGACCCTGATTCCATGGAACCAGAAGGCGGCTGTCAACTGTGTCGTGGTGGATGGTTGTCATTTGACCATGACAGCGAAGACAAGATTGTTGTGTGGGAACCGGCAGGGTTCAACAATGCAGTGTGTCCATGCACCTGTACGGCAGGAGAAGAACACCTGTACAGGTTGGAGAACATTGAACGGATGAAGGAACTACAGGAGCAGGTGGTGGAAGCAATGAAGGACCCGCAACCGTTCCCGGTGCCGGATGGACCTGAACGGAAGCGCGGCAATTTGAGTGTGCCTGCACAGGTTGCAGGTCCAAAGGTAGAAAGCAAGAACGTTCCATTCTGAAAGGAAGGTGAAGACAATGACGAATGACATGTTGATGATAATGTCTCTGGTTATCTGCCTAGTTTTGACGGCAATCGTTGCCTATGTCAAGGGCCGCGTTGACCAGGAGAAGAAGGACAGGCAGACCTATCTTTACTATGTCGCGTATCGCGAGCATGAGGGCAGAGAGAAAGGGAGGAAAGAATATCCATGAAGTGGCACTACTTCCTAGACATCAGCGGTGACCTTGTGCGTGTGCATCCGGACGTGCTGGCGTCACATCCTGAAGACTACGCAGAAGGGTTTATTCAACACTGGGAAGCTGATGAAAGCAACCGTGCAAGTCTGTGGAAGTTCTGCATTACGGCAATCGTTTGTGGAGCAAAGGAAGTGGATGTGATGCAGGTTGCACTTGCCTGGAACCTGACGAACGCGGAAGGTCTGGTCTTCGCTAAGCACATGAAAGTGAAGCTGGTGAAGGACAGCGGTGACGGTCCTGACGTTTGGACCGCGAACTTCAGTGACCACAAGAGCGAAGAAGAAGGACGTGGACCGTCCGCGCTTCATGCACTTGCTGCGCTGGCAAAGGCGGGTGCGATACGTGCGGAAATTGAGAGGAAGAAGAACTGACGATGAAAAGAGAATATATCTATGTGATCATGCGGCATACTGGTTGCTACGAAGATGCGCAGTCAGACACAGTGTGCGCTCTTAGAGGCAAGGCTGAAGCTGATGACTTGGCAAGACGCATGAGAGAGCAAGCGGAGAAGGTTATAGAGAAATTGCGGAAGATATCAGACGCGTACTTTGCTGAGTCTGACGATCTTGTTGACACTCCGAAGGAAAAGGCGTGGAGAAAGTACAGTGATGGAAAAGGGACAGCACTTGACAGGGACTGGATTAGGAGACTAGACACACCGACATACGGGGTGGACAAGTTGTTGGTCCGAAAGGTAAAGAAGAACTCACGATGAAGACGCGGTTGCTATCGGGTTTTGAGCCGAGTGAAGCTGATTTGATTCAGATGGCATTGGAGGTTCCTCTAGAACGTAAAATAAAAAAAGCCATCTTGTTCTATCAGACATACTGTAATGAAGCTTATGGCGCATTCTCGGGCGGCAAGGACAGTATTGTTATTAAGCAACTAGGCATAGAAGCAGGCGTGAATATAGACTGATACTATAACAACGTGACGATAGACCCACCAGAACTTGTCCGGTTTATTAAGAAGCACCATCCAGACGTGAAATGGAACAACCCCGACATGCACTTATGGACTCGCATGGTAGAGAAGGAAGCAATCCATCCTGCTCGCAACATGCGTTGGTGTTGTAGGCACTACAAAGAAAAATATGGTGTTGGTCGCAAGAAACTCATAGGCGTTAGAATTGACGAGTCCAAGAGCCGTGCGAAAAGATGGAGCTTGTTGACTCCTGACAGGAAGGGGAAAACAACATTCCTTGCTCCAATATGCTATTGGACGGCTGCTGATGTATGGGCTTTCATAAACGACAGAAGTATTCCCTACTGTTCTTTGTATGACGAAGGATTTACCCGTTTGGGTTGTATCGGATGTCCGCTTGCATCTGCATCGGAACGGGCAAAACAGTTTGAACGGTGGCCTAGCTATGAAAAGGGATGGCTCAGAACGTTTCAAAGAACGTGGTCGAAGTGGAAAAGTGTTCCAACTAAAAATGGCGACGAACGATATTATAATTGGGATAGTCCAGAAGCATGGTTTGATTATTGGAAAAAAGAAAAAGACGACAGGGTTAATCCAGACCAATGCGTTTTTGTAGAAATGATGGAGCAGGTGTAACACAATTCCACGAAAGGGGGACGTTGTGACAGTACCAAAGATCATGTATGACGCGTTGATGAAGATTGCAGGAACGGATCAGAGGAAGAAGGGCGCATTGATGAGGGCTGTGCTTACGGCAGGGTCAGCACTGGACGAAGTGGACGCAATCCTTATGGACGAAGCCAAGCTGCGGCACGGCCTAATTGCACTACCGTTGCCGCCCGAACTTGAACAAGATGATCACGGACCCGTGCCGCCACTACGCAAAGCTCCACAAGTCGGGGGACTGACCTGATGGATGTTGACCGCATAGTCAGTGACGGCACCCTGAAGGGAACGCAGGTCCTGAATGAGTTGAACCTTCCGTGCACCCAGATGGTCCGGCGTGTCACCATTGACGTGAACGCGGAAGACCCCGTGCTTGGCGGTGTTGTCCGGATCGAATACTACATGACGAACCCTGACGACCTGCCAGTCTATGATGACGGTGACATGAGAATCGTGACTGTGTATAGGAAGATCAAACACATGGAAGTGAAGGTGGACAATGCGTGAGACAATAGACTTTGTTATTCCCTGCAACCCACCCAAGTCAACGCACCAGGGGTCAAGTCGGATTATGAAAAGAAAAGACGGAACTCAGTTTGTCGGTAAGTCGTCCAACTCAAAGGGTGCCGCTTCGCGTTCGACCATGACAACGCTGTTCATGCAGCACGCACCTGCTGATCCGATGTTGGGTCCGGTATCCCTGACCGTGCGGTGGGGGTACTTTTGGCGCAAGGCTGAAGCGAAGAAGAACCGTGCGGCTGGGTTCCGCTGGTGCGACACCATACCAGACTGTGACAACATTGTGAAGATGGTCGAAGACGTTCTGTGTGACCTGCGGTTCTACGTGAATGACTCGCAGGTGGCTGACCTATCCTTTAAGAAGTTCTGGTGCAGTGATCCGCACATCCGGATCACGCTGAAGGAACTATCACCTTTGAATGAAACGGATGTGTTTGAACAGAAGGGAACTGAATGAAATGTCCGACAACGACGAACAGAAGGGGAAGTCAGTTTCATTTCAGCTGTATCCGGACAAGGCACTTGCAGGAACTGACCATCTAACACCACCTGCATTCAAGGCATACTGGAAAACGTTGTGGTGGATGTGGCTGCATTCCCCGAACCAGTACAGCATACCGGACACTACCCCTGCATGGCACACCGCAACTGGTTTCGAGGGAGAGTTGCTGGAAACGGTTCGTGCAGAAATCATGCAGGAACACATGCCGATGCTGCAACGGGTCAAGGCAAAGGCCAAGGGAACGGGGAAGACTCCTGACATTCTCGTCAGCGGCGGGTTAAAGAAGGAAGCAGCCAAGCAAGGCAAACGTAGGGAGCAACAAGTTGACGCCGCAAATAGACGGTGGGAAACGGAAAGGAACATTGCGGAAGCTGAACGCATCGAACAGAACTTGGAGAATTCCAAGGCGTTCGCCAAGACGCATCCCCATTACGCGAAGGTACTCAAGTGTGTGCACCTGCGTTCAATCACACCGGAAGACTATCTGAAGATGATCCGTTCATTTCCCAACGCAGACGAAGCACGGGCCGTGAAGCAGGCCGTGGACAAGGCAGACTTTATGACAGGCGGGATCACACACCCGCCGCTATTCCTACGGAAACAGTTCAGCATGGATGAAAGCGGCCAGGGCAGGGAGCGCAAGTCAACACTGCCTGCATCGAGGAAGAAGGGTACGGACAAGAAGGGTAATGGGAAGAACAAGCGGACCCCGTTTTAGAAAGAATGAAGACACACATCTACACACTACATGACGAGCATGGAGTGGTTCGCTACGTGGGAAAGACCAGCAAGAGCCTGAAGAAGCGGTTAGCTGGACATCTGCGTTCTGTCAACGAGCAGAAAGCCAGTCACCGCGTCAACTGGATTCGGTCCATCTTGGCGAAGGGATTCCTGCCCACAATCAGGATGCTGGAAAGCGTGAACGGAAACGGATCGAAAGAGGAAAAGAAGTGGATTGCGTTTTTTAGGAGCGTTGGCGTACATCTTGTCAACGCCACGGATGGGGGGGAAGGAACCGCAGGACTGACATTGACGAAAGAACACAGGCGTAAAATTTCCAAGGCACTGATGGGCATGAAGCGGCCAGAGTCAACACGGGCTAAGATGAGGGGCAGAAAGCATTCGGAAGCAACCCGTGCCAAGATTAGGGCGGCAAGAGCGAAGCAGCCCCCCGCACACACAACGCCGCACACAGAGGAAGCCAAACGCAAGATGCGTAAGAGCTTGGCGCATCCCGAAGTCAGGGACAAAATAGGTGCGGCCAACCGTGGAAAGAAACGATCACCACGGGCCAGAGAGAACATGAGTCGTGGTCAACGTTTACGGTGGGGTGGGCGTAAGGTCAGGTGCGTGGAAACGGGCAAAGTGTTTTCGTCCAATGGTAACGCTGCCGCGTTTTGCGGGGGAGATCAAAGGCTAATTGCAAGAGCAGTCAGAACAGGAATAAGACACAAAGGACTTCACTGGGAGAAGGTGAAACAATGATTGATGACTCTACACCCATGCCATTCGGGAAGAAACATCACGGCACACTCATGCGTGATGTGCCGAACGAATACCTTCATTGGATGCAGGCAAACTGTGATGGTCTGCACGATGACATGAAGGAATATATCCAGCAGCGTCTGTCTGATTCCGGTGACACCATGACCGAAGAAGAAGTCAACGAGTCACGCGGTATGAGCAGCAGGAACAAGTCAGAGTGCAAGTCCTGCGGTGCAGAGATTGTCTGGGTCAAGGTAGATGATAAGAACATCCCCCTGGACACCAGAGAACTGAAGGTGTGGGTGAGGGGTGCGAAGGTCTGGAAACTTGTGACGGGATTTGAAACTCACTTTTCCACATGTCCTAATAGTGACCAGCACAGGGGGACCGCAAAGGATTCCACGGAACCCAGTGATGAACATGATCCTGGTGACCCGTTCAGTGAAGGTGGACGCGAGCCGGAAGAAGAACAACAGCAACCGGAGAAGAAGAAGTCAAAGGCACCGTTCTAATATCAGAGGAAACAACAGAAAGGAACTGAGTATGCCAAAAGGAAAACTAGAATGCGGTGATGTAAACGAGCTAGCACAGATAATCCGTCAGGCGATAGGCGCGACAACGTATGAAGATGTGGATGTGGTCACGCCTGAATTTGACAGGACGGATGGACGCAAGGTTGTGTGTAGACCACGCACTGCGGAACAACTGGACCGCATCAAGACGCTGGATGATAACATGTTAAGGGAAGTTGGAATGCAGGTGTGGGAGAATGGGAAGGGATGGAAGCACTGGTTGTTCCCGGCAGAGTGGTACGACTGCATTCCTGACGGCTACATTATCGTGGACATCAACTGTGCCGTCGAACGATTCAAGAAGGGCGCGACTGACGACGATAGACGTGGCGGCGCACTTGCTTACGGGTTCATTAAATGTGATGAAGAACTGGTGGAACGTAATGAAGATAGCGGCGAAATAATCTATTTGCATAGCCCTGACTGCCCATCCTTCTGCGACTTTGCGTGCAACGGAGAAGGGAACAAGATTGCCGATGTGGTTAGGGCTGCTGAAGTTGGTGAAGAACGGTTGGCACAAGTATGAAGACACTTCTTCTGACATCAGAACCAGAAGTACAGGAAGCTGTCAAGGCGTTGAAGGAAGCGTTGATCCTGTTTATTGATGATGAAGAATGCAGCTATGACCATCATGGTTGTTGCCAAGCGCACCGCATGGGTGATCCGTGTGAAAACGCCTTGGGGAAAGAAGCGTTGAAGAAAGCAGAGGAACTGGGGATATGATCCAGATACCACACAGACCAGGCCGCATACTGAACGCCGTCCGTCACCCGGTTCTTGCAGCAAGTGTTGCGACTGCCAAACGGAAGCACCGGAAGCAGTTTCCTGCCTGCGCACTGTGCGGGTTCAAGGGATCGTTCTGGTCACGCAACGCCGATGTGCACCATGTCATCCCAGTGCATGTCTCACCTGGACTGGCGTGTGATCCGCGCAACCTTCAAAGTTACTGCCGGCTTCATCATTTTATCGTCGGACATTTATGCAACTGGCGCGACTGGAACAAGGCGTTGCCACGGACACTTCAGGTGTACCGCACAGGGTTCCTGCGGATCAGCAAGGAACTACCAGCGGGAACGCGGCGTGATGTAAGGACAGCCCTTGCGCTTTTGTCAGGGCAGAGAGAGAGGAAGGTGTGATGAACAAAGATGATGCACGGCGGAAACGAGAAGGGTTACTATCTGCGGACGCAGACACACGGCGGTGGGATATTGTAAAAGCCGGGACTGTTGCCGATGCGTTGATACTGGATCCCGTCAAGCGGCGCAAGGGTCGTCGCGCTGTTCTTATGGTTGATCCATTCACACTTCCTTTTTCAACCGTTGATTATGTATTTGCAGTCATAGCTTCCTGGGGTAACTGCGGTTTTTATATTGTAACATGTTGTCCTATAACGGTGGACAGATACATGGCAAGTGTGAACAGGCGTTCTAGCGGTGCTGCGGAAAGGTACGAGAAGCACATGCGCACGCACTTCAAAAAGTACAAGAGAGAGTTCTTGGAAGGATACTCATTACCAGCACCACCGACCCCTCAACTCCGAGTGATCTATGACAGTGCTGCGAAGCGCGAGCGCAGACCGGGCAACCCATGCGGCACAACTCTGTGGAGTGGGTTTAGTGGGGGCGAGTATCACTGGCGTAAGTGGCCCCTGCACAATGTGAGAATCTATCAGTAGTGGTATCTAGCAGGGAAGGAAGTAACAAAGGCCAGCAGGCCGGAAAGGAAGGGGGAATGAAGATAGACCGGGAAACGTGTGCACTGAAAACGAAATGCAAAAAGAAAACGTGCGTTGAGGATTGTTCTGGGTGGGCAGACGCACACATACGCAAGAAGTCCGACACGCGACTACTGGCAGTCAAGTTGACGGAAGCTGAACTTCTCAAGACAGGTGAAGACTTGTCAAACGAAATCGAGAAGGCGGCACTGATCGAACTTGAACTGAAGACGATGAAGGAACAGTACAAGGCGAAGACAGCAGAAGCTGAAGGAAGGATTGCTTCACTGTCTTCCCTGGTCCGTGCCAAGGCCGAAATGCGTGACGTGTCTGTCACTGTTATCTCTGACTACACCAAGGTCAAGGTGCGTGTCGAGACAGCAGCGAAGCCGCCAGTGCTGGTTGAAGAACGGGATATGACACCGTCTGAAACACAACAGCACTTGGCGTTCGGGCAGGAATGGGACAAGGCGCAGGAGAAGAAAAGGAAAGAAGCAGAGAAGGCGAAGAAGGAAAAGGAAGCAGACAAGAAAAAGACAACTAAGAAATAGGACGTTACCGCGTGGGGACGGCGGCAAAACGTCCCACCACTTTTGAAAGGAACACACGCATGAAAACATTGAAGCAATTCCTGAAAGCAATCTTCGTACAGTTACCCACCCTGATCCTGATGGTAGTGTCCCTTGCGTTCATGTCAGTGTTCGCGGCAATCGGCGTGGTGTATGCCCACATAGGCGTTGGGTTTTGCGGCGGCAAGCGTTGGTTCACGGACTACGCCGACGAGAGATCAAGGCATTACTACCGTGTGATGCAAGCGAAGAAGGCGTTAATGGATGTGGAGGAAGAAGGGGAAGGATGAACCCCTATTTATGGGCCTTCTGGGACCATGAAAATAAATGAAGAAAAAAGGTTGACAAACATAACCCCTTATGTAATGCTGTCCCCATGATAAAGAATAAACAACGAAATGGGGAGAGCGAGACAATGAAAAGTATTGACCTGTGTAAATATAGCGACGTGCTCATAAGCATCAGCGGCGGCAAGGATTCACAAACGATTCTTGGTGTTGTGATGCGGATGGTGAAAGATCAAGAATATGCTGGGACCGTCCGAGCAGTTCATGCCGACACGGGGGCTGAGTGGCCGCAAAGTTTACCACATTGCAAAATGCTATGTGAGCATTACAGTATTCCGCTTGACGTTGCTGTTCCCTATAGAGCACTCCCGGCCCACATAGAGCGGCGTTGTAAAATGCTTTCTGAATCAGCGGACCCGAAACCCGGCTGGCCAAATATGCAGAATCGTTACTGCACATCGCATTGTAAAACAAACGCAATAGACAAAATAGTACGCGCTCAACATCCAGCAAAACCGACGAAGGGCAGCAAGCCAGGTTGGCCTTCGGCATCATGCCGATACTGTACCAGCGATTGCAAGCGAGCACCCATAGAGAAAGTGGTTCGGGCAAATTGGGGTGCCAAGCGTGGCAGTGGCGCAAATATTTTGAGCGTGACCGGAGAACGCCGCCAGGAGTCTCCCCATAGAGCAAAACTTCCCATGATCGAAGAGAGTAAGAGGCTGACGGCCGGAGCGAGGATAGTCACAAATTATAGGCCGATCCTCGACTACACGCTCGACATGGTATGGGGTCACATTGCAGACACTGGACTCCCTCGCCACGTAGCCTATGATCGCGGCAACAAGAGAGTGTCGTGCGCTATTTGTTTCCTTGCGACTGATGCAGATATCCGCAACGGTGCCATTGAGTGCCCCGAACTCACAGCCGAATATCTACGGATCGAAAAAGAATATGGTTTCACGATGAAGAACGGCAAAAGCCTCGCCGATATTCTAAGCGAAGGGAATGATGAATGAAATGCCCAAAGTGTCAGAAGCTTCTCATTTGCCCCAGTTGCACAGGTGCATCAGGTGGCAAGAAATCCAAGCGCAAGATCACAAAGAAGCAACAGTCTGTAATGCAAAGGGCGCGAAAGAAGAACAGGAAGAAGGTGAGTGATGAGTGAACAAGTAATAGGTCCATGGAGTCTTGGAACGCAAGACGGCAAGGTCTTCTTTCTGTTCTGCGGAATAGCGCAGGAAGCGGAAGAAGTAATCCGGCAGTTGAATCTGCACCTGTCACGCATGAAGGAACTGGAAATGCAAGTTGCCACACTCCGGAACCAACTGACCACCGCGCACTTGAAACTGGAAGAAGCGCGGCAGGATGCACTAAATTATTGTGACACAAAAAAGGAAGGACAACACGCATGACACTGGAAGAACTATGGGATATCATCAAGGAGAAGGGACCAACGCGCACCATGATTAACGAGCATGGGACAGTGGTCACACCCTTCCGCGCACAGACGGAACACCGGATCACAACCATCAACATCATCTTCATCCGTGAAGACGGTTGGTCAATCGCTGCACCAATGGAACTGGAAACGATTGCACACGGTCTGTACGAAGACAAGTGGATCGGCTTCAGTCTCCATCCGTTCAACAACGTGCAACTGATTCAGCACTACAAGCCGGGTGTGTCGGGACCGCAGCAGGAACCAGAAGAAATCGCTGGTGCATGGCGAGGGGAATCTGAAGACGTTGCGGAAGAACGGGCGCAGAGAAGGGGCAGGTGATGACGTACTTGATACTATGCAAGCTGGATGACGTAAAGAAACCGGGACCTTACAAAGTGGAGTGCCCACACCGTAAGGATATTAGGGTTATCACAGACTTGTCTGAGACAAATCCGGACTGGGGAGTGATGTGTATATGCCTGACTGGTAATGTTGACTGTTCCTGCGCGGAAGTCATCGAGATTGACCCGGCAACAAGTCAGACGCGGGAATGCGCACTGGTTGAAGATGACGACTGACTAGACAGAAAGGAACGGTGAGGAATGACGGATAGTGCAAAGAAGAAACAGCAGGAAGTTTTGGTTGGCGTACAGAAGGGGTTCAGATCTGACGGTGACCATATTGGTAGCGTGATGTTACTTGGTGGTATGGGTCAAGAAACCGACTGGACAAAGTACGTGCTTCATCCCATCTGGCATGAGGCCCACGGGCCAACGGCTGACTCCCCCTTGGTGCGATTCGCCCTGGTGTCCAAGGATGATGTCAAGAAGATGTACAAGGAAACGGCGCCTTCCGTGGAATCATCCGACCGCGAGTGCTGCAACTGTGGTCAGAAGAATGACTGTGTGAGTCAACTCAACTGCTTGCCAGCCCACACGATGTGGAAGCCGGAAGGCCAAGCTGAACAGGACGACTTCCCGCAGGCTGGACACAGTTACGAAGTACGCACACTGAAGGACAGGCTGGTGGGGGATGAACCGGAACCACCGTCCTTTCCAGACCATGCGGAACTGCTTGTGGAAATGGAAGCATCCCTTGACAAGGCTGGCGAACCGGACAAGGTCAGCGTGTTGGAAGGTGTGGTGAATAACCTGGCAATGGTGATTGCTGATAATATTCTATGTTCTGAGTGTCCCGCAGCGACACTATGTGACCGTGATTGCGCCAAGCATCTGACAAAGTGGGCAAAGAAGGAATCCGGCGCAAAGGCCGATGATGGGGCGGCAAGAGGCGACGAAGAAAAGGGTTGACACCCGCGTACACCCGCGTTATCCTCTAGTATGGACAATGCAACGGGAGGGATTGATGAGGAAGAACAAACCAGCACGATTGACTAAGCATTGCAAGCAATGCCGTAAGGCTTTTGGAGCCTCTCGCACAGACCAACTCTATTGCAGTCCCCAATGCAAGAATGACGCCCACAACGATTTTCTGTATGCCGCCATTGAACATTATAGGCGGTGCCCATTAGCAGAGAAAGAACGAGAGAAAGAGAAGTAAAAAAGACATTGAGAGAGGGGAACACGGTAATGAAACCACAGACGGAACAAGCCGTTGACACCGTATGCAATCTGATTGCCGACCAGGAGTCCGTCAGCAAGCTGAAGCTGCGACTGGCCGTAGGGGAAGCAATCGTTGCTATCCTGGAAAGCGGTGAGTACAGCAAACCTAACAAGGCAGCAATGAAGGTGTCTGACGAAGTCCACAGGCGCACGGGACATTTCTACTCCTACGGTTGGTTCCGAAGATGTTACGACTACCAGCGTAAACTCACACCTGAACAGATTAAGGTGCTTCAGCGCAAGCGGGTCCCGGTGACGTACATTGACTGGATGCTGTACCACCACAGCAAGGAAACGTTTGAACGCATGATGAAGGCAATTCGTAGGGGGGACAACACTGCACCGTTTCGCGTTCCTGCCGGCAAGAAAAAGTCGGCAAAGGCAACAGCAGGCGGCGAGGGGGTTGCAACGGATCCGGCTGATCAGGTTGTATTCCAGACGGCGAAACCGATTGACGCAGAGATGTTGACAAACGCAGCGGCGGCATTGCAAAGCATTGTACCACGCAGCATGTTGGAACAGGCAATGAACGAAGGGGCACAGCGCAGCGGGAATCCGCTGTGGGTGCGGAAGGGAAGGTGACGATATGAAACGGCTCTTGGTGATTGAGAATGAAACCGAGTTCATCACTGTACTTGAGCGTGATGACACAGTAACCCCACGTCTTTCCAAGAATGCAGTGTTGATCTTTGAAAATGACATGTCCACTGTGAGACTTCAGGATTACAACTTTGTATTGGGTGAAGACGTAACGGCTGAACGCATGATTCAGAAGTTGGCAGAGAAGGCCGGAATCAACATAAGTTTCACGTGAGAGGAAGGTGAAGTGATGGACGTAATGGCAATCAGCTTGCATGAACCTTATGCAACAGCAATGCGCCGGAACTGGAAGAAGAATGAAACGCGCCATTGGCCTATCAAGTATCGTGGGCCGCTGCTGATATGCGCGGCCAAGAAGATAGACCCTGACTACATGGACACAGCGGAACTCTATGGAATCAGGGACAAGCTGCACTTCGGAATGGCTGTTGCCTTGGTGGACCTGATTGAATGCGTTACGACAGATCTGGTTCTGTTCCACGGGCAGGAAAGAGAATGGGGTAACTACACATCAGGCAGGTTCGCCTGGATCACGGACAACCTGCGCGTCATAGAACCCTTCCCGGTGAAGGGCCAGCAGGGACTGTTCAAGGTTTGCAATGTGGATATCAAGACGGAATGATGAGAGGAATTGTGATGAAGAATTGTGATGAATGCGGTGGGGAATGTTGTAAGTACATCACTATTTCATTCCCTGAACTAGACATTCCACTCGACGAACTCGACCGAGCATGGTTGCAGACCAGAGGCACCCTTTACGCTGATGGTACATGGCGCATAAAATCACGGTGTCCATATTTTACCCAACAAGGAAGGTGCCTCATATACTCAGAACGTCCGCAGTCTTGTGTGGACTTCGAAGTTGGCGGCAAGGCATGTCGAAAGAGTCAAGAGCGAAGAATCACCATTGCCGCACTCACCCAAAAAGTAGAAGCACTGGAAGCGAACGTAACCGAACTTTGTGCCGAGCAAGGAAAAGACCATGAAGAAATCCAAACATAACTTCTGGCGGGGAAAGAAAGCTAAACAATTAGCGTCCTTGCGGGAATGTATGAAAAGAATTGAGTCATCCCCTTGCTACCAGTGTGGAGGATATTCGTCTGGTAGCTGTGATGAAGATGAATTATGCGCTTTGCAGAAGTTGTGGCTTGAAGCACACGGAGGGTGCGATTAGTATGAAGAAATCCAAACATGACTTCACGTTTATGAGGCGAGGGAAAGAACAGCGGAGTGTGGATTGTAAGAAACGGAAGAAGGGTGCGCTGTGTAGTCATTTAAGAAACTACAGGGCGATTTACCTCATAGCCCATGCATTTGGCAAGTTGGTTACTTTGAGCAACAACTTCAGTTGCCGCGCTGATTGGTGTCCGAGAATAAAAGGAGAGAAGCAATGAAGAAAGTCAAACTACCGTTCATGGTTGTACCGGAAGAACTGGCAAAATGGGCTTACGTCCCTGATGCCGTAAAGGTACGCTTTCTCGATGCCGAAAAGGTATTTGCATTAGGTTTGCTTGGCGAAAGTGGCAGAAAGCTGGTCGAGGCTGGTATACCATTTTACTTTGAGGGCAAACAGGCAAGGTGGATGATCGAGCAGGAGATATGCGAAGAAGTGAAAGAGTAGTGTCCGAGAAACAAGTAGGAGGGCGGGATGAATATGGAAACACCACACTGGAAAAGGATTGAAGAAGGAATGAAGGTAAAAGACAGCCTGATGCTGGAAGGATTGCGGGGATTAGAAACTTGGCTACGCATGGAATGTGGGGATGAATGCGCTGAGTTTCTAAAAACAGTTAGGGTAAGGCTCATGGAGACCTTTTGATCCATCTAAGTGTCCGCGCTGCAAATAGGAGAGTGGAGAATGAGAAGTAAGTCAAAAGCACAATGGGACTCACTGGGAAACAGTCATATTCTTGGCGGCATAGATAACATCGGCACAGGATTCGCATTCTTATTTGTTACCTTCGTTTATGTATCGTTCATTAGTGCAGCTCTATTTTATCGGAAGGAAACAGATTGGTCATTGATCTTGCCTGTCTTTATTATTCTCAATGTTCTTCTAGTTGCTCGGTGGTTCTTTGAACAATGGTTACAGAAGAAAACAAGGGAAACATATTTACGAAACCGCAAGGCAACAGTGGGCAGGATCAAAAACAATGCCGTGATTAGAGAACGACTACGAGCGGAGGGCAAGTCGTGGCACTATGACAGCGACGGCAAGTTACAGGTTTGAGTCAATAACCGAGTACGCCACACCGTAACAAGGGGGAGTGATGAAGGGATATATCAAAGAGTTTTTAAAAGCAGTCTATCCGCGATGCACTGAACTGGCGACGGCCTTTGGCAGTGAAGAGAAGTGCCTGAAGGATGCTACTGCGCGGATTAACTACCTGATTTCCGCACTTGACCAGACAGAGACTTGTCGCACCTGTACAGCCCGGATAGCCAGTGAGTATCAAGTGTCATGCCATGAGTGCGGCGTGGGCATGAGAGTAAAGAATGCAATAGAAGGACTTGAAGTGTGACAAAACAATCGCGTACCACCAACCAGCAGTAACAAGGGGAGGAGATGAGTAAAGAAACGAAATTACCCGCAGCCCCATTTGCCAAGCATGTGCCGGAAGGCTTGAATATTCTTACCTGGACATGTAATGGTGGAGTTATTCTGTTAGTGATTTTCACGTTGCTTAAATTATTCAGCGGGATTGACTGGTCATGGTGGTGGGTGGCCTTGCCGTTCTTGATACCTTGGCTTCCTCTCTTTGTTATAATCGCAATAGGGATGATACAATTTGGAATTAATGAAGCTAGAGACAAGGGGCATGCTGAAAGAAAATGGCAGGCAAAGAAAAGGCGACGGGATGAGAGGCGAAAGAAATTGGAGTATGACGGTTAATGAAACTGGTGATGTTGAAAAGGTGAGGAAGGCGAAAGGGAAGGACGGTGAATGATGAGGGAATTTTTCAGATGTCTACCGACTATATTGAACAGTCTGGCAATTATCGTGCTGGTCTTTTCCATACGTAGGCACACGGCAATGAAGCACTGACAACAACGCCCAACAGGGCAGAAAGGTAGGTGAGGAAATGGCAGAAGGAAACTTCACGATCGAGATGAAGACGAAGGTCACGGACACCATCACCGGATTCCAAGGGATGGTCACTGGCCGCGCTGAGTACCTGACGGGGTGCAGGCAGTACGGTGTCACCCCGAAGGTGGACAAGGACGGCAAGCTGAATGAGACACAGTGGCTTGACGAAGACCGTCTGGTCAGCACTGTCGCACTGGCGCGGCGTAAGGCTGCACAACCCATGAAAAAGCGCAACCTTGGTGGTCCGCAGTCATCGCCGGCACCGACAAAGTAGCACAACACGGGCAATGAAGGCAGTCGAGGAACGGACATGAACTGTGACACCTTGTCCCAGTCCAACCACCGAAGCGGCACCTTCCAACGAAGGGGCATGCACACGCATAGAACGTCTCTTTTTCGTGTCATTTCCCGTCACCTTTTTGTCCCGAAACTGTCCAAAAACCGGCACCCAACCGACCACTTACCGCACAGTATAAATACCCCTTTTGGGCACCTTCTTACATCCTTACTCACACCACTACAGTCAACACCTTATCCACCAACGGGTTGCAACTCATACGGGCGCAATGCGTGTGCATATGCGTGTGCAATGCAAGCGGTAGTACCGAATCTGTATGCTACGCATTGCGGTCGCAATGCTCTCCTACTCCTACTCCTACTCCCTCTCTATACATACCTATACTTATACTCTCTCTCTATACTCTATACCCACCACCTGTCCCCACACCAGGGAGAGGGAAGCTGGGACCCGAACCCCCTTCCACCCACTTTCCACTCGACACCACCACACACCCTGTGGTACACTCCACTTTTCAGAATCATTCACCAGTACAGGAAATTCAAATGTATGACGACTGACGCATCCAAGACTGGTTCCTCTGCACGTTACCACCAGAAGTACGATGAAGAAGATAAGACCAAGGCTCTCTCTGCTTTTCTCGCCAACGGCTGCAACTATCACAAGACTGCACGCGAACTCAATATCCCTTACCCCACACTGAGGCACTGGGTGGAAGTCTCTCCTGTCGTTGCAGAGATAATCAAGAATCATAAGAAGACCTTCAGTAAGACTTCTTGGGTTGTCATCACTGAAGGACTCCAAGCACTGAAGCGTCGAGTAAAGTCCAAGACAATCACAGTGGATGAACTGATCAAAGTCATCAACTGTCTCATAGAGAAACAAAGGTTCATTGAATCGAATGCGGCTGTCCTACCACCGAGTGCTGTCAACAGCAAGAAATCAAAGAAGAAAAAGAAGACTGCTTCTACGGATACAAAGTCTATCCTGAAGAAAGCCAAGAAAGAGAAGGACACCCAAGACGACAACCAACCGCAAGAAACAGATCGCACCATCCAGCTTGTGAGCAACGATAGATGACACTACCATCACACATCCACTCTCCCATCAACAGTCGCCTTGTCCGTCCACTCATGTACGTCAGACACACCACCAACAACTGCCAAGACAACATCCGTGACTTCAATCGCTGTGACTTCTGCTCACAGGAAGGTCATGGAGATCGGCCCAAGGTCAGCCCGGTGACAACAATGTCCAGAAATCAAGGCTCACTTGTCGTGACACGAAATGTACAGGGTAATTCTTGCCCACCCATCTACGTATTGTCCGGTGTGGGAACAGGGGGGAATCAGGCGGAATTAAGCGTGAGTTCCCATAAGACTTATTATGCGACGTTGTTTAATGAGCCTTCAGGGGGTGCTTCCACTGTAGGTGGAAGGGGTGCCACTGTACCAAGAATGACAGGGCATGTACATGACCATGATTGTTCAAAACGCGCAAATGGAAAAAAAGGTGGAAGGTTTGCCTGAAAAATATGTTGTTTTGTTAGTAATAGGCCATGACAAGTATGAC
>SDBU01003228.1_pt1 | contig 20881 bp, 16 predicted proteins | sample 2277071 | NCBI WGS metagenome assembly SDBU01 (sample SAMN10397929, study PRJNA504765) | marine sediment metagenome | isolation source: marine sediment core GS08_GC12, 126 cmbsf | place: Arctic Ocean: Gakkel Ridge, Loki's castle | collected 2008
CTGCAATCCCACGCCCTTTCAAAGGCCGGCTCCATTAGAAGGAATACTACGGTGCGGCAAAGTACCACTCGTGGTAGTTCCAGCCCAGTCTCATCCCGGGGTCGATCCCCTCTACATTAGACTGGAAGCCATGGATAGCTCTGGGGAAAGAAAGGAAGACCGCCGGTTGGTCGTCAGCGATTATTCGGCTTATTTCGCCATACATCTCTTTGCGCACTTCCGTGTCCAGTGCTTCTCTTGACCTGACCTTTGTAAACAGTTCGTCAATCCTGGGGTTAGAGTAGCCCCAGTAGTTTAGTCCACCATCAGTAGTGTAGAATACCCTTGAGCCTGATGGGGCGATAGGATGGGTGCTGAACCCCATCACGATTAAATCCCATGGCTGTTCGCTCACGGAATCAGGCCCATTATTATATCCAGGTTCCTGGTCTGTGCCGGGAACTTTGTTCATGAGGTGTTGTCGCAGGAGAGTCGCCCAGGGAATCAGCTTAATGTCTACCTCAATACCGATATCCTCCAGTTCCTGCTTTACCAGAAAGGCGATGTCCTCCCGCAGCTTGTTACCCGAGTTGGTGGCCAGGGTAAGCTTGATGGGCTGGCCATCCTTACCCTGAACCACTATTGTTCCGTCCACTCCCATGACGCCGTAGCCGGCGTCATACAGCATCTGCTTTGCCTGTTCCTTATCATAGAGAGCACCAAGACCAAACTTTGGCACCCCCTCCTCGGTATACCAGGGAGAAGGCTTGGGAATAAAGCTGAATGCCGGGTCACCAAAGCCAAGAAGTATGGAATCAATCACCGTCTTTTTGTTTATGGACATGGCCAGTGCCTGCCTCACCTTCTTATCGTTAAGCCCCTCCCATCCATTCCCGCGCAGGTTATAGTTTATCAGCTGATAGCCGCTGGTTGGCACGATATGTACCTCAATCCCCTCCAGTTGCATGAACTTGGCTACCTGCTCCGGGTCGATGCTAGTATAGGCAATATCCCCGGCTTCCAGGGCAGCATGCCGTGCTGCCGGCGTACCGAGGAGCTTGGTTACATACTGCTCAAAATAAGGGGATTCGTCATCCTGACCCAGATAAAAATCCGGGTTACGCTCCACGACATACTTATCATTGCGGATCCACTCATTATACTTGTACGGTCCTAGATTGCCGGTATAGGTCAGGTTGTTAAACTCCTCAGCTTCGGTGAACGCCTTTATATCGTCTTCATATTTGATGGCAATGTGCTTGGGATAAGGGGTCAAGCCATAGATGGCGTTATCGACAAATTCCGGGTCCACTTTCTGAGTTTTAATGACGAAGGTTGTTTCATTGACCACCTCAGGCTCAACAAATACTGTCTCTCCGTTAACCGTTTCCTGCCAGTCAGTTTGATAGGTATAGTTGAGCCAGTCGGAGAACATCAGGTTCTTCAAGGTATATACGTAGTCCTCGGCGGTGACCTTTGTGCCATCGCTCCACCTCAGGTCGTCCCTGATGGTCATGGTATAAGTAAGACCGTCTTCGGAAACCTCCACCGGCTTAGCCAGATGGCGCAGCACCACGTTCCAGTCATTGTCGTAGGTGGCGAGGCTACCCAAGGTAAATCCGGCATAGGAAAATGAAGCGCTGTCAGCGGCCAGGATCCAGTTCAGGGTTTCCGCCTCTCCTGCCGAGACTCCTTCGATGAAGGTGCCTTTTATCTCAGGCTGGGCGGCGCAGCCAGCCGTAAACACTAGCCAACAGACGAGAATGATAATTAACCTTTTCATTTGTCCCCCTAGCAATATTGGTTGCCCAATATTCAGCACAGCGCCCGGAGTGGTTACCACATGTCATAATAAGATTATCGTTCATTTTTGACTACGATGCAACTCGATGGTTACCCATCAGCTTCATATGTTGACAAACTACAAACTCTGTGCCAAACTTTGTGCTGAATATCAACGTATCAGCAGCCGGAAGTAACAACCATAAACAAAATAGGGGGTGGTAATATGGCCTATTGGAGCTTGCGCGAATGGATAGCAAAAATTGAAGAGATAGGGCAACTGAAACGGATTACGGCAGAGGTTGATTGGAATTTGGAGCTGGGTACTATTGCTCGTTTGATGGCAAATCAAGAAGGTGCCGCACTTCTATTTGAAAATATCAAGGACTATCACAATACTGAGTGTAGCAAGCTGTTTATTAATGGCCTCGGTTCTAGGCAAAGGGTGGCCATGGCCCTCGATTTGCCAATAGAGACTACTTATCGAGGGATCGTTGAGTTCGTTAAAGAAAGGTCTGGACAGCAGATCCCCCCAGTTATCGTAGCCTCAGGGCCAGTGAAACAAAACATTGTTGGGGGTGATGCAGTTAATTTGTACCAGTTCCCAGTACCCAAATACAATCACCTGGATGGTGGGAGGTACATCAATACTTTTGCTGGTACAGTGACAATGGACCCTGAGACAAAGACAATGAATGTAGGAATGTACCGGGGGATGATCGGTGATAATGAAAAATCGATAGCTGTTCTACTGGTACGCGCCCTGCACTGGGGCATTCATTTTACCAAGTATGAAAAACGCAGTGAGGAAATGCCGGTTGCCATAGTCTATGGGTGGGATCCCATTCTCTTAATGTGCGCCGGTTCTCCGCTCATACATCCTGGCTATTCTGAGTATGACGCGATGGGGAGCCTGCGTGGGGAGCCGGTGGAATTGGTCAAATGTGAGACCTCAGATTTATATGTACCAGCCTCGGCTGAAATTGTAGTCGAGGGACGAATTTCTACTGATCCAAGGACGTTTCAAACGGAAGGGCCTTTTGGCGAGTATACTGGTTTTCATGGTGGCAAGCGACAACCTCGGCCGACCATTCATGTAGACTGTATCACCTATCGGGATGATCCGATCTTCCAGGGCGGCATAGAGGGCAATAGTCCTGGCCGAAGGGGTGAAGTTACATACTGGGCTGCGCCTGCGCGTGCAGCAAGTATCTGGAGATGCCTAGAGGATGCCGGAGTTCCGAATGTAACAGGTGTCTGGGGACCCCCTATCACTTGCTTGACAAATCTACGTATTCAAATAGATAAGATTTATCGAGGCCACGCCAAGCAGGTTGCGGCTGCTTTGTGGGGTTTGGGTGGTGCCCAATACATTGGTAAAAATCTGATAGTAGTCGATAAGGATATAGACATATTTGATGACGAAGCCGTCGAGTGGGCAATGGCTTACCGGACGAATGCTGAAATGGGGGATATACAGTTTTTCTCAGGGACTATTGGTTCTCTTTTGGATCCTAGTGTTCCTCTCGCCCAAAGAGACCCTATAAAATACGGGCAGGGGAAATGGACCAGGGTGTTTATTGATGCCACGGTTAATTGGGATATGGAGCCTGAGGAGCAGTACGGCGGCCGGCGGGAACCACCGCTATGTACTGAAACCACTCCAGAAATAGATGAGTTGATCGACCGTCGCTGGAAAGAATATGGCTTTTAGGCCAACCGTGTAGTATTCATGTCACTGAGAGATTGAGTCGCTTGCGGAGAACCGAGCCTTTGGTCACAAAACTGGGATAAAATGGCATACCGGAATCAACAAGGGTTTAATTTAACCCCCATATGGGTCTTAATAGGGGTAAACTTACTGCTATTTATAGCCACAAGTATAGTACCCGAATCTATTTTGTTTCTGGGGTTAGTACCGGCAGATGTACTGGTGAGACCTTGGACAATAGTAACTAGCCTCTTCCTGCACGGTAGCATAGGACACATCCTAGTCAACATGATTACTTTGCTCTTTTTTGGCAGATATTTATGCACCTTGGCTGGAGAGAAGAAATTCCTCATAGTTTACTTCGTGGGGGGACTATTGGGGAGTATCTTCTACATACTCCTGGCACCACCCTTTTCTATAGTCATTGGTGCATCAGGAGCTGTTTTTGCTGTGGGAGGAGCACTGGCAGTGATGCGGCCGAAGGCAAGAGTTTTTGTATTCCCCATACCGGCCCCGCTCCCTCTCTGGGTAGCAGTCATTGGTGGCTTCTTAATAGTTTCCTTTTTCCCAAACGTGGCGTGGCAGGCCCATCTTGGCGGCCTGGCATTTGGTCTAACGATGGGCTATTTCTTCAGAAAGAGAGAGCGCCTTTTCTTTTAGTCTGCGCCACAGATTACCCCACTTCCATGTAGTTTTTAGCCCACTAATTCGTATCTCTGTTTAATCACTCGGCTCTAGCATAGGCCCTACCATTGCAAAGCAATTTCGGGGTTCGCTAACCTGCTCTCAAAACTGCGGCTCCCTGAATCTTCCCTTGCTTTAGCAGAATCAGGGCTTCATTTGCCTCTTCCAATTTGAATTCTCGAACTTCAGGGATAATCGGAATTTCAGCCGCCAAAGGAAGAAATTCTTGAGCGTCCTTTCTGGTAATGTTCGCTACACTTTTTATTTCTTTTTCATCCCATAGTAACTGAGCATAGTCTAAAGGCGGAATAGGATTTCTCTTCCGAATTACCGCTATCACCAACCTGCCGCCTTTTTCAAGGACTCTTAAAGCATTAAGTATCGTCTCTCCAACTGGGGTGAAATCAATGGCGCAATTGAGTTTTCGGGGGGGGTCATCTTCCGCCCTACCTGTCCAAGTTGCACCCAAGTTCTTAGCCAAATTGCGATGCTCTTCGCTTCTGGTAAAGACAAAGGATTCGCAACCCCAATATTTAGCCAACTGAATGACAATGTGGGCTGAAGCCCCAAATCCGAAAAGACCCAAAGTCTGCCCAGCCTTAATCCCGGAAAGTTTTAAATCTCGAAACCCAATTGCTCCGGCACACAAAAGAGGAGCTGCCTGAGAATCAGTGAACCTATCCGGAATCGAATAGGCGAAATCTTCTGAGACCACAGTGTATTCGGCATAGCCACCGTTAGCATGACACCCGGTACCCTCAAACTCAGAACATAAGTTTTCATTGCCTTCTTTGCAGAAATGGCATTTTCCACAAGCAGAGTGTATCCAAGAAATGCCGACGCGATCTCCGATTTTGAACTTAGTCACCCCCAAGCCAAAACTTTCTACTTTACCAACAATTTCATGACCCAAAACTATAGGAAGCCTGGGCTGAACCCTTCCTTCAATTTCATCCAATTCGGTGTGGCAGACTCCACAGACAGAGACTCTCACCAAAATTTCCTTTGATCTCAGCCGAGGAATTGGCAGGTCTATCAACTTCAGAGGCCGGTTTTCAATTGGAGAAATCTCCTTCAAAATTTGAGCTTTCATTCTAACCCCCCTCTCCTTATCAAGCAGAGGAACGCATTCAGCCATCACCCCAATTCTTGCTCGATAGCCTGGCTCAAAACGGCTGCCAACCTAACCCTCTAGATGCGATGTATCATTTACCGTAGCAAGCTTAGAATTACCATTAACGACTCGTATCACGCTCAACGATGCGTTACCGATGTCAAACCGGCGGTAGATGCTATTCGATGCCCCAAGAACATGTGTCACCAGTACCTTAACAATAACATCGTGGGTAACGATTACTACTTGCTTGCCCCAGTTAGCCTCAACTACCCTCTCAAAAGCTCGAACGGCTCGCTTAGTTACCTCCTTCAAAGTCTCACCATTGGGCAGGGTTAGCTTTGATGGGTCAATCCTCCACTGCCGCCATAGTTCTGGCCACCTCCCCTTGATTTCATCCATATGCAGTCCCTGCCAGTCGCCAAACCGGATTTCAAGCAGGTCGTCTAACACCCCTGGCTCAAGCTTGTGAGGCTCAGCAAGAGTCGCTGCGGTAGCGTACGCTCTCCGCAGCGGACTAGTGTAGACCGAAGCTATGGGCAGGCTGGCGAGCCTTAAAGACAAACGGTGTGCTTGGGTATAGCCTACCTCATCCAGGTCCTCGTCGGACCAGCCCATATATAAGCCAGTAACGTTTGAATTAGTTTGCCCATGCCGGACAAGAAGGACAGTCGTGGTCATCTGTAGCTCCATCGAGAATAGATGAATCCTTTCATTCTGAAACAGCGTCTGGTCTTCCTAAGGCATATCTAGAGACATATCTACTATCAGCATAGTATGATCTACATAATTATAAAGGTTACAACTCAGCAATGCTAGGGGGTATTTCGGCCAGAAGCTTATTCATCAAAGCGGACGGGATTGTGATTACAGGTAAGAGGATTTGATAAAACCGGAGAAGGCACCACTTGACGAAAATCACAACCCAACAGAAGAAGACGTGAGGTTTGCTTTGAACGGGAATATATGTCGTTGTACAGGATATACCAAGATTGTGGAAGCTGTTCTGGCAGTAAAGGGGGAAGAAGTCTGAGGCCCAGTTCCGGGAATAACGGCGGGAGGCGAAAATAGAGTACTCCGCAGCAGGGAAGAATGTAACTAGGATAGATGCTCTCAAGAAGGTAACTGGAACTGCGGCAAACATGGGTATAGATTGTCGTGCCGTGTATGCCAAGATGGGGGGGCAAAACCGGGTGCAAGGTTGGAGTATCTTTCCGGAGGATTATCCGAATGAGCCAATAATTTTACTCTCTTCAACTTGGTTTGCCTTTACAAACCCATGGTCGGCCGCTAAGCCAAGGATAACGAAACACCGCTTTATAAGCCTCTTGCTTTTCTAAGGTCACTCCAAAACGGCTTGTAGAGGAAACTCTTTTCATCCAATTCGCAGAGCTGCTTGAACATCGGTTTAGTCACTGTAAAAGCCAGAATGTCCGGTGGTAGAAACTGGCGCATTCCGATATCGGTCGCGCCGACTATTGCCTCTGGATTATTCAAGTCTTTAAACAAGGGAACTAGTTTCATGCACCCCGACCCAAATGGGGCAATCACAGGCGGCGGGCCACTCGATGCGTAATTGTATTGCGCACCCAGCATGAGCAAGCTTAGTTGATCTGGATTAACATAGAAGGTGATGCTTTTAAGATACTCATATTGACCTTGCCGGAGCGGACCAATGAGAATGTTCGGATATTCCTGCCGGTACGGCTTACGGTAATCCAGCCATTGATTCATGAGACCATGCGATGATTTCAGTCCCTCGTCATCCACAAGGAATTCAACAAAGTCCTCACGTGACAGGGTAGCAAAGTCAAAAAGCCAGTAGCCGCATCCAGGGCAACCGAAATTATCTCTCGTAATATGCAGCGTTCCGCCATTGAGCCACTTCTTGTAGAAAGAAAAAATACACGCATGCTTTCCCCGTTTAGGTCTAACTAAAGGCTCGAAAGGTGATATATTGGGCACATCGTAGAATCCGATTAGGGGAGTAGTAAGACCTAGTCTTTTAAGAAGGTTGGTCGGGTCAGGCTGCATCCTCGTCTCCTTTTATGAATTATGTGACTATTTATAGGGTACAGTAAGTAACAAATTAAGGCAAACATACTATCAACTTAATGTCGCTCGTTTCCACCATGGAAGACGAATACCCTCCAAATGCGGACACTTGACAAGCTGTGGATACGTGCTAGAATACTAAAGGCTGGGTCGCATACGATTGTCCCAATGCTGCGATACGCCAGCAATTGCTAGCAGTATTCAATTATAAATGTGAGGAGGCCATGAAAAACTTATTATCTATGGACCAAGATTATGACCTGTGGGTATTAATGCGCCGGACGAGCCACGTAGTGTTGAAAGCCAGGCAGAGAGAACTAGCTCAATACGGCTTTTCTCCTGTGACCTCGGCGGTTCTGTTCACCGTCCAGGCCATTGGTCACGACGCCACACCTGTCGAGATATCACGGTACTTGCTCCGAGAGCCCCACTCAGTTTCAGCCCTCCTGAGTAGAATGGAGAGGGAAGGGCTGGTGGGCAGAGTCAAGGACCTGGCTAGAAAGAACCAAGTAAGAATTTTCCTTACGGAGAAGGGAATTGAAGCCTACAATAAGTCATACAACAGAAAGTCCATCCATAAAATAATGTCTGTCCTTTCTGAAGAGGAGCATCAGCAAATGACATCATACTTGACGAGGATACAGGAGAAAGCGCTCAAAGAGCTGCGATAGACAGCCAAACGCCCTTCCCACATTTCGAGTAACCGCTACAATTTGAGCTCAGCGATCACGACCGGCGATCTCCTGGAAGGGCCGAAGCAACGTATCGAAGTTAAAGTGCTCAGAAAAGCGAAGGCCTGTCTCATTAGGAGATGGTCCGCTTTGTGTGATAGGCAACAAAAGAGGCTGGATATTCCCTGCCTAGCAATATCCAGCCTCGCACTAAGTCCTGATTCCTAACTAGCTGTCGGACTTAACTCTTACCTATCCTGAACATTTTTGTCCCACATGTGGGACATATGCCCTGAGTCGCCGGCTTGCCATTCTTCATCGTTATAGCTCTGGCATCCTTCATTTCCTTTTTTGCTCGGCATTTCACACAATATGCTTGCATTAGGTGCCCCTCCCTTTTTGTATAGAGCATAGACTATTGTTTCTCCTAATGTCAATAGCCTCGCATGATTGCACTTTCTAGCGTCTTATACAATTGTTTAGCGCTGTAGAATAGCTGTGCACCTGAGCCTTGAGGAAACAGGAGCTGAGATTAGCTTGGGGACCGCATTACAGCTGCGCCACATCGTCTACCTTCGTATTATAGGCTAGGCCCTTAGGTCAAGACTCAGTCAAGGATTTTGCCCTCTGTCTTTCTCCCTTCTCAAAACACTTCTATACTGTATACAACTTGTGGGGAGAGTTGTCAATCCTCTGTCCTCGTCAACATGATTGGGGTCAGGTAACGAAGGGTTCAGTGCGGTCTTACCACGTACTGCTTCCTTGCACTCCAATAGCTCACTTCCCAACTCGGCAATGTCAAAAGAACTCTCGTTATTTTGTCGAATTACTTTGCTACCACAACGTAGGGTTGACGGCAGGAGTTGGTCTTAGGCTTGTTAGAGGTCTTGACAGCCCACGAACAAAAGCTTAACATAGCCACAGTAGCTGATAAGGGGATTCCCGCCTGGGCAAGGTGGAAAATAATGCATTCAGATTTGATAAAATTTATCGCCAGGCTAGAAAAAGGAGGGTTAAACAAATGGCATACTATAAAGACTTGAGAGAACACATCAACGCTTTAGAGGCGAATAATAAGCTCGTGAGAATAAAAAGGGAGATAAATAAAGATACTGAAGCCATGCCCTTGGTGAGATGTCAGTTCCGGGGGCTTCCCGAGGCACAGAGAAAGGCGTTCCTATTTGAAAATACCGTCGATGCCAAGGGGAAAAAATATGCTGTTCCCCTTCTGGTAGCCTCACACGCACCCTCCAGAGAAGTCTATGCTATGGGGATGATGTGTAAGCCGGAAGACATCATGGAAAAATGGGCCCAGGCCCAACGACACCCCATCGAGCCCACTATAGTTGAAACTGGCCCTGTCCATGAAGAAGTGCACGTTGGAGATAGTCTTCAGCAGCATGGGGGACTAGCCGAGTTCCCCATCCCCATCTCCACCCCTGGTTTTGACAATGCCCCCTACTTCACAGCTGCTAACTGGGTAACCAAAGATCCCGAAACCGCCATAAGAAATGTAGGAAATTACAGGGCAATGGTCAAAAGTCAGACAAGAACGGGAGCTTTCTCTAGTCCCAATCAGCATCTGCGCACACATTGGGAGAAATGTCAGGCCAGAGGGATACCCTTACAGGCCGCTATGGTGTTGGGAGCAGCACCAAATATAGGTTTCGTGGCTACCGCGAAGCTCCCTTATGAGGTTGATGAATATGCAGTTGCCGGAGGAATCAGTGGTGAGCCAGTAGCCTTGGTCAGATGCAAGACGGTGGACATCGAGGTGCCAGCTACAGCCGAGATAGTGATTGAAGGGGAAATACCGACTGATTACCTGGAGCGAGAAGCCCCCTTTGGGGAATTCACCGGCTATATGGGACTAGAGACGATAAGCCCTTATTTCAATGTCACCTGCATCACTCACCGAAAGAATTGCATTTATAACGCTTTTATTAGTCAATTCACGCCCAGTGAAAGCAGTAAATTAAAACAGGTTGCCAACGAGGGCCGTCTATACAAGTTCCTGAAAGACGATTGCAGTATTCCTGGAATACTGGATGTAGCCATACATGAGGAGAGTGGGACATCAAGCTTTACTGTTATCAAGATAAAAAAGACTGACAGTACGCAATCAGGGAAGGTTCTAGAGGCAGCATTTAGTCTCTTCCCAACCAGCGGTAAGATTACAGTAGTAGTTGATGAAGACATTGATCCTAGAGACCTTGATTCAGTTATTTGGGCCTGGGTCTGGAGGGTACAAGCCTATCGGGATATTAAAATTGTTGACGGGAGGATGATGGAGCTTGACCCCTCGCTGGCCCCAACTCAGAACGCACGACCATGGAACTGGAGTGAACGCAGTTCCGCCCTCCTGGTAGATGCCACGAGGAAGTGGGACTATCCAACAGTTTCATTGCCCAGAAAAGACATTATGGAAAGGGCAAGGAAGATCTGGGAAGAGGAGGGATTACCCCCGCTTAGCCTCAAGACACCCTGGCACGGGTATTCACTGGGCTTCTGGACCAAGGAGAATGAAGAGGAGGCCGAGCTTGCCCTCAAAGGGGAGTATTACCAGACAGGTGAGAGGCTGGCTAAACAAAGGGTCAAATTGTCGTAACCGTGCTATTCTGACTATTGGTGTAGGTCGTAGCTGGCACGCACAACTATTCTATGATACAAGCTATAACTTATGTCATTACAATAACATTATAATAAACGGGGCATTTTTCTAAAGTAATTTAGTATAAGTAAACTATGTTGTTACTTTGGAATTAAAACTCTTAATTACATAGTCTGGCGAAACGTGCCCTATGAGATTGAGCGCCGATGGTTGAGGCAATCAGGGCAGTTGCCCAATTTTGCTTTAACCCCTATTGTTTCATAGACAGAGCAAGGATATAATCTGTCTCAAGGACTAACAAATGGGCCAATTTCGGTTTTCCCCCAGACTTATTACTGTCATAATACTGGCTCTATTCTTCGGTATTGCTTTATACCTTCGAGCCTACCTGCCGTACAACCATGTCTTCAGTGGCGACTGGATAAAGTTCACCGGCATTGATGCCTACTACCATATGAGGTTGGTGGACAATCTGCTACACCACTTCCCACAGCGCATTACTTTCGACCCCTACACCCTTTACCCCTATGGTCGTGCCTTAGACTGGCCTCCTTTCTTCGACTGGCTTCTTGCTGGTATTATTTGGCTTGTTAGTTTGGGTTCACCCAGCCAACACACTATAGATGTGGTTGGTGTCTATTTCCCCGCAGTTCTAGGTGCCCTGACCGTTATCCCGGTTTACTTCATCGGTAAAGGTCTATTCAATCGCTGGACTGGTATACTCTCGGCTGGCTTAATAGCCCTGCTGCCCGGTGAATTCCTGGGCAGGTCTATACTCGGCTTTACTGACCACCATGTTGCCGAGGTGCTGTTTACGACGGTTACTATTCTGTTCCTGATTCTGGCCATCAAATCCGCCAAGCAAAGACAGTTGGTCTTCAATCACGTGAAGGGTCGAGAGTGGGGAATTATTGGCAAACCCCTTGTTTATAGCTTACTTGCCGGCATTTCCCTAGGAATCTACCTCCTCACTTGGGTAGGAGGTCTGTTCTTTGTCTTTCTTCTCTTCATCTACTTCGTAATCCAGTTCATCATTGACCATTTGAGGAGTGAGAACACTGATTATCTGGTTATTATCGGCACACTATCCATGCTTATTACCACAATTATTGGTCTTCCTTTGCTGACTGGGACATGGCGGCTTAGCCATCTGTACCTGCCATCCTTTACTATCGCTACGCTCACACCACTAGTCCTGACTGGCATATCTCGCTTACTGACAAGGAGGAGGATAAAACCCATCTACTACCCGTTGACACTCTTTGGGCTGGGTCTAGCTGGACTGGCCATTTTTTATATCGTGAACCCGTCCCTCCTCGAATCTATGCTAGACAGGTTTGGCATATTTACCAGGACCGGTGCTAGCCTGACTATCCTTGAAGTGCAGCCACTCCTCCTTCCCATGGGTAAATTTTCATTGTCAGTCGCCTGGCATAATTTTACTACGGGCTTCTTCCTCAGCATTGTTGCCCTTGGCATCTTAATCTACCTTGTTGTCAAGCAGGGCAGTGCCGATAAGAACCTGTTGGTGGTGTGGAGCCTGGTGATGCTGGCAGCCACTTTAGGGCAACGCCGGTTCGGCTACTACTTTGCTGTCAACGTGTCCCTGCTCACCGGCTACCTTTCCTGGCAAATCCTCCAGTTCGCCGGCTTCAAGCAAATGACAGCTGAGCCTATCGAAACACTGGAAATGGCGGAGAGGAAAAAGGCCAAGCGGAAAAAGCCGCCAAAGGCGGCTGGTAGCACTACTGGCCGCGTAAGCGCCGCCTTAGGCATAGTAGTTGTCTTTTTCCTCGTCTTTTTCCCCAACATTAGCCCGGCAGTAACCACCGCCAAACAACCGCGCTTTGCCCCTGATGATGCCTGGCACGAGGCGCTCATTTGGCTTAAGGAAAATACCCCTGAACCCTTTGGCAGCCCTGATGCCTATTATGAACTCTATGAGCCACCTCCACAGCGGAAAGATTATGAGTATCCTGAGTCTGCCTATGGTGTAATGAGTTGGTGGGTTCAAGGTCATTGGATAACCCGCATTGCCCACCGAATACCCGTCTCCAACCCTTTTCAGGGTGGTGCTCGAGAGGCAGGCCGGTTTTTCATTGCCCAAGATGAGACTTCAGCCAACAGCATAATGGATGAAATGGGCTCAAGGTATGTAATAATTGACCACTATACCGCATTAGGTGAACTTCACTCTATGGCTGCCTTTGCTGGCAACAGTACGCAGAAGTTCTACGAGTCCTACTTTGAGCCACAAAATGGCCAGCTTCGGCAAAGACTGCTGTTCTATCCCGAATATTACCAATCACTAGCCACCAGGCTAGCTAATTTTGACGGTAGAGAAGTAGCTGCCGAGAGTCCAATTGTAATTTCCTATGAGAAAAAGACAAGCACGGGTGGCACGCCATACAGGGAAATTACCAGCTCCCAATCCTTCCCCAGCTATGAAGAGGCCAAAGCCTATATCTCAAGCCAGAAATCCGAAAATTATAGAATAGTTGGTACAAAGCCCCTTGTTAGCCCGGTACCCCTAGACGCATTGGAACACTACAAGTTGATTTATACTTCCAAAACCCGGATAATGCGACCGGGAATTGGGATAATCTCATCGGTAAAAATCTTTGAGTATGTTAAATGACCTGCGGTAACACCCTGTACGCGAGGTCATTTATCAAAAACATTTCAAGGGGTAACGTTGTTTCTCCTCACATTAAGGTTGTTTAACAGATGAGAATTGCGATTTTGTATTATCAGGATTTAAGAAACCCGCTGGGTGGAGATCGCACGTACTTCTTGAACTTGTCTCGTGCTCTTGCTGAGAGAGGGCACGAGACGGAAATCTTGAGTCTATTTGACCCTCCATCGGTAAATCTTTGGAGGGCTAGATTTAAAAGAACTATCTACTCAACATATATGTTAACCAAGGCATCTGAGCTTAACCACTACGACATCGTGCTTTTTACTGAGCCCCCTTACCCTCAGAATATGGTGCTCCTGACATACTTAAAGTCTAGGACTAAGACTCCCATCATACTTTATGTTAGTTTCCCCCGCTTTAAAAGCGGGTTCTATTATCTGCCCCTTAAGAACAAGTTCCCGGTCTTAATAGCTGGCGAGAATGTCCGTCCTTTCGCTGGAAGCATAGCTACCAGGGTAGGATTGGTATCTCCAGGTATAGATACGGCCAAGCTGTATCCGCTGGCGATGGATAACAAGTGGGATGCTCTCTACATCGGGAACCTTTTTCGAGAGAAAGGGGTGTTGCTCCTGCTGCAGGCGATGAAGTGGCTCAAGAGCATTGGCTCACCATTGAAGCTGAAAATCATCCACTCACGCAACGTCGAAGAGAAATACTATCGCACATATATTTGGGAGAACGGCTTGGATAACGTGGATATGGAACGGGCAACCATCGTGGATTACCTTTCAGTATATAACAGTGCCAAGGTTTTTGTGTACCCCGGAATTTCGTACAATCGCGTCTTTGACATTCCTCTGACTATCCTGGAAGCGTCAGCATGTGGCCTGCCGGTGGTATGCACCTCGCTGTATCGCCACATCGAACTAAAAAATATCACCTTCGCCGACCTCGACGCTAAGTCATTAGCTGGTGCCCTGCTTCAGGCAGCTAGTGACTGGAATCCGGAAAAGCGTAACCAGACTCTGTCCGCTATTCATGAGAGGTATTCCCTTACCGGCATGGGAAGTATGGCGGAATCCTTTTTTACCCAGGTCATCGATGGCAAATAAAAGGCATCAAATCCAACTCAATATGTCAACGAGCGTGTGCGCTGCTCTCACAGCACCCCCGCCAAACCGCTCGTACTATTTCTGTTGTCACCTGACAATCCGTTATTCTGTTGAGCCAGAGCCGTTTTTGCTGGCATTTCTACAAAACAATCTCAAAATGGGAAGGCGAAGCCATGATAATTCATCTTGACATTCTCCATCTGCGGGATTAGAATACGGCTTCACCATATTGTATTCTAAGGGGTCTGAGCGACTAAGGTAATAGAGGCAACAAATAGGCTGCAACCTTGACTGGTGCTATTCTAACACCTGGTACACTGAGGTAATTTATCAAGGAAGTTTCAAGGGGGGACGTTATTGTGAAGTGTTTGATACTGGCTGGTGGTTTTGGTACCAGGCTTTATCGCTTGGGCATCTACAGTGCAAAGGCCTTACTTGAACATAAAGGTAAGCCGGTGCTAAGCCATATTATGGATAAAATTCCTCGGGATATAGATATTCTTGTTTCTACCAACCAGAAGTTTGAAGCTGATTTCAACCGCTGGCGAAAGACCGCAGATAGGCCGGTGGAGATTTGCCTCGAAGATGTCTGGACTGAGGGGCAAAAAGGGGGAGCGGTTAGCTCATTGAATTTCTGGATTAACCATAAGAATATCGCTGAAGACCTTCTGGTCGTTGCCGGCGATAACTACTTTGAATTTGATCTGTCTAAATTTGTTACTGCCTATAATGGCAGGAATTCACTGATAGCTATATACGACATTGGTGACCCCCGAAAAGCCAGGCAGTTTGGTGTTGTTCGATTAGCCGGGTATAAGATAGCTGAACTCAAGGAAAAGCCAGCCAGGCCTAAGTCCAGCCTGATTACTACTGCTTGCTATATTTTCCCGCCACGAATATTCCCCCTCCTCTCCCAATACTGCTCCAAAGGTAAGCGGGATAATCTGGGTGATTTTATTTCCTACCTAATAGATACCGATGAAGTTCATGGTTACCCCTTTACTGAGCTTTGGTTTGATGTTGGTAGCAAGGTAGAGTAGCCAGCCGGCAGCAACTGTTTACTGAAACTGAGGGGCAGCATTGAAGCCAGACAGAACTCATATCGCTAAGATAATCAACAAGCTTTGGGAAACCAGCACCTCAAAGCAAAGGCTGGGGAAACTGTTTCGTATCCGTCTTTACACCAATGCCGCCTATCTGATAGCCAATACTGCGGCAACCTCTCTCCTTGGCTTCTTCTTCTGGATGGTGGTTGCCAGATTCTATACCCAAGCCGAGGTCGGCTTTAGTTCGGCGGTACTCTCAGCTATTAGCCTCCTCACTACCCTCAGCCTCGTCGGTTTGAACGTTATGCTTGTTCGCTTTCTGCCTCATGCCGACAAACCGCAGCAATTGATAAACACCTGCTTCACCCTGAGTGGGCTTATCAGCCTGGTGATAGCTGGCATCTTCGTTGCTGGCTTGGACCTCTGGTCTCCAGCGATAAGTTTCATCAGCAAAAATGCCATCTTTGCTGCCGCTTTCATCTCCTTTACCTTGTTATCAACACTATCCCACTTAATGGATACTACCTTCCTTGCCGTGAGGAGGGCTGAGTTTACTCTCTCCAAGAACGTCATCTTTTCCTTGTTCAAAATCCCATTACCAATCCTGTTCGTGGTTTTTTTCCATACCTTTGGCATAGTTGCCTCGTGGGGTATAGCTACCGGCATTGCCTTGGTTGTCTCCCTGATTCTGTTTCTGCCTAAAGTCCAGAATCAATACCGCCCAGTACCAACCATAAGCCTAAGTTTAATAAAGAATATCAGGCAATATTCCAGTGGCAACTATCTGGCTACCCTTTTGGCAACCGCCCCGGTCTTCCTGTTGCCATTGATGGTGGTCAATATCCTTAGCCCTGAGAGTAATGCCTATTTCTATGTTGCCTGGATGATTGCTGGTGTTATCTTTGCCATCCCCACGTCTATTTCCTTGTCCCTATTTGCCGAGGGCTCCCATTTTGAAAAGAGACTCAGGGAGAATGTCATCAGGTCTGTCAAATTTAGTTTCTTGTTGCTGGTTCCCGTTGTTATCCTGCTGCTGCTGGTTGGCAAATGGCTGCTTCTTGCCTTCGGACAGAGCTATTCGACCAATGCCTTGCCCCTATTGCAAATCTTGGCTATTTCCAGCCTGCCCCTGGTCGTTAACCTTATCTACACTAGTGTTCTTCGGGTGACTGGTAGAATAAGAGAGCTAATTATAATCCGGGGAATTGTTGCCATAATAGTGCTTTTGACTAGCTATCTCATCATGCCGACAAGTGGTATTATTGGCATTGGCTATGCCTGGCTTGGTGCCCAGGTGGTTCTTGCTATCTATGTCATATTAATTCCAAGACTAGGCTTACACCAAGGGAGGTAACAGAGACGGTAAATGTTGCTGCTACTGACTTGGGGAAATGGGCTTGGCCGTTAATTGAAATTAACGATTCTCACAGATACGAAGCGTAAAGTCAGGATTATCATAGATAAGGGCACAGTTTCCAGCATTATCCAGCGCTTCTTCAGTTTGCTCAACGAAGGTGACATCACCCTCGAGGAACTCATAAGAGGCTCTCTCCTGACGGCTTATAGCGATGTAATGAGGCAACTCTTGCCCAATCGGCTGGTCAACTAATGGTAAGCTATTGACCCACTTGAGCTGCCACCAAGGGATATACCAGTAGTGGTCAACATTCTTGGTTCTCCCAACCGGCCAGCCTCCGGACACGTAGCCGTCAGTAGTCTTATGGTCAAAAAAGTGTAGTCCGCTAACTATCCCCTCAGGAAAGTAGTCCACCTCTTGATTTCCATAATGAGATACAATGTGCAGTGGGCCGCCAATGGCTAACAAGAGGCAAAAGGCAATAAGCGGTATTTTACCTTTCACATCCAAGAGTGTAGCTCCAAAATAGGCCATACCCGGCAGCGCAAAAAGATAAAGGCGATTGAGAAGTTCCTGACCGTAATTAGCAGATAGAGGCAAAAGCACTAACGGCGCTACGGTAATCGCTAAAATTGGGACAGCCGTCCTGAAGTTTCTTCTGACTACGAGGAGCAAGATAGCCCCAGCAAGTCCAATCAAGGCAAAGATTGACGAAAATACTACTCTAGCTTTGGCTACAGCATTATGCGATTCACTGCCGGAAAAGTGGCCGGTAACCTCTCTCTCCACCACAACGCCGGGGTCAAGGGTAAGAATACCCAGTCCAGTTGACTCAGCTACAAAGGGTTGGGAAGGAACATACCCACCGTAATTGCCACCATCGGTTAATTGCCAGCTAACCAGCAACACGAGACAGAGCACTACAACAACTCCTACTCTCTTGTTTCTTCTCACCAGATACAGTGCGACTAAGATAGACAACGCGGCAAGGGCAGTGAGGAGGTGGGTAATTACTAGAGTGGCGAAAATAGCAACTACTATCAATAACAGGGTGGAGCTCTTGGTGCTTTTCTCCCAGAGGGAAGGGGTGGTTACCACAGCCAGCAATGTCAGGAGCAGGAAGAAAGTCATAGCCTGTGGACTGAGGTAACCCTGCCCACCCCATGAGGCCAGGTAAAAAAGCCAGCCGCCCGCCCAGCAATAATTGAGCCTGCTCTCCCCCAGGGTATTCTTCAGAAAGACATACAGCGGTAGCAGATACAATAGCTGCGCCAGGAACGGGAATATGCTGAGCATCGATTCAAGGTTTAGTCCGCCTATCTCGACCCCGATGGCTGACAGGATAAAGGCACCAGGCCAGGACTGATAGGCCATTTTACTAGAATCAAAATGTCCGTGACTGACCACATAGTCAGTCATCCCGAGATTCCGATAGGCATGACCGATAAATGGGGGGGAGCCGTTTGTTACCACAGGAGTCAGCCATAGAGCCGAAATGAAGAGTAACAGTTGTAGGCATAGTAACCTGCTATGATTTTCTTTGGCAGTCCAGAGGATAGCCGAAGCAGCCCCCAGAAAAGTTAAGGCGACAAAGAAGGTGATGGGTAGACCGCCAATCAATCCCAAATAGCCAATTTCGAACTCAGCAAACAAAACACTGTGTGCCCATAGCAGGATAGCTATAACTGTTAGCAGTAATGAAATCTGTACTTTTCGCCCTAGTAACGAACTAACTTTGTTATGCGGTACCATAAGGCTGTCCCCGACCAAAGAGATGGGATAGTGTATAACCAAGGTAGCCGCCGGCAACACAGGATAACACCATCACCGTAACCCACAGCTGGCGAAGGGCAATAAGTGGCTGCCGGAATAGACCCTTTATTGTTCGTGGCAGGAGCTTGAACAGGATGCGGCGCAGTAGCTCGTACTCTGTAGACAAGACTGCTGCGTCATTGTCAGAAGGACGATACCAGTGGTTAAGCATAGCTTTGGCACAACCTTCCCAGTAAGCCCGTTTGGCAATAAAATTGGTTGTGAGTCTATACCGATAGACTCTATGCATTACCCTGACCTGCGGATTATAAATGATATGCTTACCTGTTTTTCGCCTCACCCTCAATGCGAACTCGGTTTCCTCTGCTGCCGGCCTCTGCCATCCACGCTGACTTCGTCCCTTAACCCCTATAGTGGTACTGAAGAGCCCCGTCGAGTCGAAGGCTTCTCGCCGAAAAGAGAGATTTGCCCCGTAACCATTCCTCACCTCTTGCTTTTCTGCCATATCCCAATAGGTGCAGGAAAATATCCAATAATACTCCCGGGGGAACCAGTTCATTGACTCCTGCTCCCATAAAGGCAAAATCGGTCCGGTAGCACCGATAATTGAGCTATCTTGGGCATAGGTCTTGACTGTTTCCTCAGCCCAGTCAGGGAGAAGAAGAGCATCATCATCGGTAAAAGCGATAATATCCCCGGTTACCTGTCCTATGGCCAGGTTCCTCGCTGAAGAGACTCCCCGCTCACCCTGGTTATATAACACCTGAATGTGTGGGTAGCTTTTCTCCACTATATACTTTTTGACGCCATGGTAAAGCGTTAATGACCCGTCGGCAACGAGAAACGTCTCAACACCTTGATAGGTTTGAGCTTGAATGCTGTCCAGCAGCTCAACAAGGTCCTTAAACCTTTCCATGGTGTTAGAGGCTACAATTATGGATATCTTGGGCGAGTTTATCGGTGTCGGCACTGTACTCCCCTCGAAATTACAGCGAACGGAGGTAAAGTAAACGAATGACTACCGTCGGAATCTTCTGGCGATTAACATCCACCCTATTTTGACCCCGTCTTTTATCCGGCTAAGCTTAGTTTTAGCCTCACGCCGCCGGTAGTAGATAGGTACTTCAGCTAAAAGATAGCCCTGCTTGGCTAACTGGGTAAACAGCTCAGCTTCAAACTGAAAACCGTTGGCTGACAGGTTTAGGTTTGGGATAATCTCTCCTCTCATCCCCCAGTAGCCAGTACACACGTCGCTTATCCTGGTTCGGTACAGGATATTGGCTATCAAGGTGAGCAGGATATTCCCAACTATATTCAGGCGTCTTATGGCTCCCTTTTCCCGTCGCCCCTTCAACCTGGAGCCAATGACTACCGGATAGTCCTGGGACAGAATCTTGAGCATATCAGGAATGTGACTAGCCGGGTAGGTGTAGTCAGCGTCAAGCATAAATATGAAGTCAGCCTTGACCGAGTCTATAGCCGTCCTCATTGCTCTGCCCTTCCCCCGCCTCGGCTGAATGATAACCGTAGCCCCCTTTTCCTGGGCAATCTGCCTCGTTCGGTCACTACTATTGCCATCTACTACCAGGACATTAACCTGATATCCCTCCCTCTCTAGAGTTTGCCATGGTATCTCGTCAATGACTTTACCTATGGTCAACTCTTCATTAAGGGCTGGCAGGATTATGCAAACGCTGTGTCTTTTCATTCTTCGCTACTAGATAGTCTGGTCATATCTCCGTTACTCGGCGATATCAATATAGAGATGAAGGGGGGCTTTCAACAAGGCCTTAGCCTCTTTGTTCTTATATAACCAGAACTCCACCTTCTGTCTTTCATCGGAACTTTTGGGAATAAAACTAACTATTTCCTCCCACTTTTCCTCGTTAGCCAGTGCCTGAGTCCTTATCTCTTTATTCTCAATGCCATTTATTCTTATATTTACTTGGTAGCTGGTGACAGCATATTCATGGTTGACGATGCCAATGATTAGTTTGACGGGTTCTCCCGGCGCCACCTGTTTAGGGTAGTTTTCCGCCTTGCCGTCAACACCCAAGATATAGAATTCAGTAAACTGCTCACCCGGCTTTGCTATGGTAGTAACATAACCAAGACAGCCCAGAGCTGCCACCACGGCAACCACCAGAGAAATAGACAGGGCTCTGTCCAGATTTCCCATCTTCCCCCACTTGGGCAGACTAATGTTCACGGTGACGGTGAAGCGTTCGCTGGGTGGCAATCTCCGCTGGCGGTACCAGGCAATGGCTGAGGTGAGCAGGATAAAGAGGGTAATGGTGATTAGAGAGGAATAAAGGGTGATGCCCCATGGAGTATAGTTAAGAATAAGC
>SDBU01003229.1_pt1 | contig 20875 bp, 16 predicted proteins | sample 2277071 | NCBI WGS metagenome assembly SDBU01 (sample SAMN10397929, study PRJNA504765) | marine sediment metagenome | isolation source: marine sediment core GS08_GC12, 126 cmbsf | place: Arctic Ocean: Gakkel Ridge, Loki's castle | collected 2008
CACCGGGCTTGCCCCGGTGGAGCGTCAGATTCCCCACTACCCCCCGCCGCGGCCACCTCAGCCCCCACCGGGCTTGCCCCGGTGGAGCGTCAGATTCCCCACTACCCCCCGCCGCGGCCACCTCGGCCCCCACTGGGCTTGCCCAATCATTAAGTAAGGTGTCGCCCCCACTTCTCTCATCTTGTGCGAGAACGGCTCTTTTCGCTACATGATGTTTTCCGGAGGCTGGCCGTTGGAACGCCCAAGCCGTTGCTGCGGGAAGTGAGCCCCGCCAACAGCGACAGACTCGATCGCACGAGCCGCTGCGACAGAAAGTAAGCGCGGAACCCCATCTACAGAAACCGGGCCCAGTACGCATCGAGCGCTTCTTGCGCGACCACATCGTCTGCATAGTCCTTGTTCGCGCGGTAAGCAAAGTACCACAGAAAGTGAGCAACGGCCTTAGTCTGCTGCTCTGCGAGCACCCGAAACCTCTCCATATGGTGTTCAGCCAGCGGATCGACACCGAACGCATAGACCGCGGCATCGCGAGCGAACGAGTCAGATGTCTCGTGGTGCCGCAATGCCCAGATCATGAAGGCGGGGATGTAGTAGCAGAACCCCTTGGCGTCAAGGAACCTAAGCGTGCCGGACAGTTCCTCGATCAAGGAGTCCGGGATGTCCTGCCAGCGAGTATCCGTGTCCTTCGCCCGGGCCTCAGCCTCTTCTTTTTCATCCCCATAGTAGTCCAGGACCTGGGCTTGATGAAGCGTGATGCCATCGCCGCGCTGCACATCCTCGAAGGCAGATGTGATTTCGGTGGTTATCGCCTGCCGGATTTCTTGGTCGCTATACGCCACGCTCAGGACCTTTCGCAATCCTCTGTAACCAGAGGATCAGGATAACCGTTGAATCCATTCCGGCAAGCGTATTCGCAAGCGTTCGTCTCGGCCACGAGCACGGCGTATCCTTCACGCCGCTCAACAGGAAGATGCCGATCTTGAAGGGATGGCACGAATGCCCACGTGAAAGCCTGGAAGAAGCCCTGGCGCACACAGTTCGGGAACTGGGGTCGTCATCTCGACAGGGATCGTGGTATCACGTCACGTTACCGACGGCAATGCGGAACCGGGCTCCGCAGCCGGGCAGCGCGCAGCTTGCGGTGATCGCCGCCGACCCCGGCGCGGCCGCGTGGACGGCGGCCAGGATGCCCGCGGCTGCGTGAACGCACAGCCCGGGCGGCGTGGCGCCGTCGAAGGCCCAGCGCCCCCCGGTCGACACCACCGCCGGGCAGTCGGCACCCCCGTCGGCGGTGCACGTGGTCACAAATGTCGCCGGCGGCCAGCGGGTCGCCGCCGCGTCCCCCGCTCCTGGCGCTCCGCCCCCCGCTCCTGCCGCCGCGTCGCCCACGTGGGCTCGGGCGTCCAGGGCTTGGTTCACCATCTTGTCGGCCACGGCGTTCTGTTCCCGCCGGACGTGCCTCACCTCCACCTGCCCGATCCGCTCGAGCAGGCGCCGCACCTCGGCGTGCAGCGGCTTCAGGGCCGGGCTCTTCACGCGGTACTCGCCGTTGAGCTGGCGGACCAGCAGTTCGCTGTCGCTGCAGAAGGTCAACTGCCGGGCGCCCCGCCGCAGGGCCTCGGTGAGCCCCAGAATGGCCGCCCGGTACTCCGCCACGTTACTGGTGGCCCGGCCGAGGTGGTGGCCGGCCCGATAGACCGTTTTGCCCGCGGCATCGGCGAGCACGACCCCCGCCGCGGCCGGGCCCGGGTTGCCGCGAGAGCCGCCGTCGGTGAACAGCACAAACGCGGCGCCCTCGCCGGCCGGGCTGCACGCGGGCTGTTGGGTGGGCTTGGCCATGGTTGACACCGGGGTGGGTCGAAGCGACGGGCCGGCACGCTCGGCCACGTGGCACTACGTCAGGTTGCTCGCGCCTTCGGTGGCGATGTAGAGAATCCGTGCGCAACTGTCGCAGTGGCGGATCTCGTCTTTCGTCAGCAAGGCGTTATAGTCTTCAGCCGTCAGCGACATGAAACAACCGCCGCAACTGTATTCGCCCCGTTTCTCGTCGGTGATCTCGATGGTCGCCATGGCCTCCCCCTCGTGGGCCCCGGCGATGCGATCGAAGGCCTGCAGCACCACCGGTTTGATCTCCGTGGCGGCCTGCTCGCGCTGGCCCTGCAGATCATCGAGCATCTTGTTCAGCTTGCCGACCTCTCCAGCGTTGCTATCGACCGCCTTTGCCAGCCGTTTTTGCTCGGATTCGACCTGCGCCGCCACCTTCTCGGCCTCTTCCTTGGTGGCGTCCACGGCCTCCATCACCTTGAGGATCTCGTCCTCCAACTTGGCGTTGTCGGCCTTGAGGGTGTTGATCCGCGTGAGGATGGTGGAGTATTCCTTGTTGGTTTTGGCCGTGTTCAGGGCGGTCTGGTAGCGGGTGGATTCCTCTTCGCGACTCTTGCGATCCAGTTCCCGCCCGTCCGTCTGGCTTTGCTGAAGCAGCCCCTGGTCATGAAGCTGTGCCCGTCGAGCGGTCAACTCGTCGATCCGGTCCTGGACCACTCGCACAGCATTGGCTTTGCTGCGAAGACGTCGCCGTACGTGGACCATGTTGTTTTCGATGCTCTGGAGTTTCAACAGCGACGCCAGCATGGGTCCCATATACGGTTTCCTCTTCACTCAATCTGTCGCGAGAATCATATTATGCCCCCGCCGTCCGTCGCTTGCAAGGGCCTTGTCCTTTTTGCCGGCCCCCCCCCGGCGGCAGGGCGACGAAGTTACTCAGCATCTTCAGCCCCACGGCCTGGCTCTTCTCCGGGTGGAACTGGGTGGCGAAGAGGTTTCCCCGCCAGACGCCGGCGGCGAAGGGGTATCCGTATTCGGTGCGGATGATGGCCGGGGCGGGGGCGGCGGGCACCACGTGGTAGCTGTGCACGAAGTACACGTGGCTGCCCTGGGCCACGCCGGCCAGCAGCGGGCAGGAGCCTTCCCAGTGAATGGTGTTCCACCCCATGTGCGGCACGGCCAGGTCGTCCGCCCCCGCTACGCCGGACATATCGAACCGCACCACCTCCCCCGCCAGCAGGCCCAGGGCCGCGTGCTCGCCGTCTTCGTAGCCCACCTCGAAGAGCAGTTGCAGGCCCAGGCAGATGCCCAGAAACGGCCGGTCCTCCGCCACCACCCGCTCGATCGCCTCGATGAGCCCCTGGCTCCGAAGGTGCGTCATGGCGTCGGGGAGAGCCCCCACCCCCGGCAGGATGACTTTCTCGGCCGCGAGGACGCCCTCGGCCGTGGTAACCACCTCCGCCCGGCCGCCGACCTTCTCAACGGCCTTGGCGACGCTACGGAGATTGCCCATTCCGTAATCGACGATCGCGATCATTTGCGTCCTGCCGGTCCCTACCACCCGGCGCCTCCGGTCGGCCGGGTCGCCCGGGGGGCGGCGAACCCATCGGGGCTCGCTCGAAGCACCGCCCGCGGCGACGCCGCCGTCGCCGGCCCGTCCACGTCGCTCGAAGCCCTACCCAACCACCTGAATGACCACCCGGCGGTTCTTGGCCTTCCCCAAGGCCGTGGTGTTGCTGGCCACCGGAGAGCGAGCGCCCATGCCCTGCGTCTGTATGTTCCCGGCCGGGACGCCCTGAGCGATCAGCTCACTGGCCACGGCCGTGGCACGGGCGAGGGAGAGCTGCTCGTTGTCGCGCCACTTGCTCCGGCGGATCGGGTCGCTGTCGGTATGCCCCACCACCACGATCCGCACGCCGCCGCGGCGGGCAAGGATCGTCCTGGCCGCCCCGGCCACGCTCCGCTTCCCGGCCGTGGTCAGGGATGCCTTCCCCGAGCTGAACAACACATCGCCTGCAAGGGTGATGGTGGTGCCCGTGCCGATCGGCGGCCGGGGAACCGGGGGCCCCGTACGCCCCGACAACTTGGCTACCTGGGCCCTGAGGCTGTCCACTTCCATCCGGGCGCCGCCCAGGTTGGCTTCGGCCGTCGCCGCTCGCGTGCGAGCCGCCGCCACCCCCGCCAGCAGTTCGCTTTCGCGGCCCTTGGCCGTCGCCAGTTGGACGTTCAAGTCGCTGTTCTGGGCGTCCAACGTGTTGTACTGCGTCTGCAGCGCGTCGAAGTCTTTTCGCGGTACGGTGTTACACCCGATCGCTCCGACCGCCAGCAGGCCCACCATCAACCAGCCAAACAGTTTCGTCCTCGTCATGATTCGTCTCCTTTCCGCCTTTGAGGTCCATCCAGAGAGTCTGCGCTATCATAGGCCATTGTGACCGGCCGGGGCCGGAATGCAAGGACCCGGGTAAAAAACTCGTGACTACTTCTGCTCCGACTCGATCGCCTGGAGGCGTTTCTGCGTGGCCTTGAGGATCGACTTCTGCTTCGACGCCCGCAGCGCCCGGATCCCGGCGGGGATACTGGTGCGGCAGACATACCAGATTCCGATGCCGATGACCGCGGCCACAAACAGGCACGGCCCGCCTTTCACCGTCAGCGGGCGCGTGTACAAGTGCATCGTCCACGCGTAGCCCCAGTTGGTGATCACCAGCACCGCCGCCGCGACCAAGAGCAGCCCGCTGATGCTCAGCAGCACAATCGCTTTCGCCTTCTGCATATCGTCTCCTCCCACTATCCGAACAACACAGTGATCCCCGGCCCGATGTACTTGACCATGCCATCGTAGAACAGCATAACCATAACCGTCCCCACCGCCAGCCAGGGCCCGAACGGCAGCTCCCGTTGGCCGCGCTTCAGGAACACGATCAGCACCAACGGCAGCCCGCACAACGGGGCCACGAAAAACGCCAGCGACGGCACCACCCACCCGGTGACGGCCCCGACGCCGGCAAGGATGTGCACGTCGCCCATCCCCATCGCCTCCTTGCCGAAGCCCAGCGTCGCCAGAATGCGAATGCCCCACACCCACGCCCCGCCGATGAGGAACCCGAACAGCGCGCCGCCGACCCCCGCCACGCGCGGCGCCAGCGTCGGATGCACGGCGGCGTCGAAGAAGCCGCCCCACCATCGACCGGCCGCCGGCACCTGCCGCAGCAGCAGCCACGCCCCCATCGCCAGCGCCAGCACCGGCAGTAGAAACAGCACCTCCCGCATCACCTCCACCCGCGGGCGAACGCCGTCCGCGGCCGTCAGGGCCACCGAACCGCGGCGCTTGCCCCCCCGCCCGGACGACTTCCCGCCTTTGCCCTTGCCCCTGCCCTTGCCGGCCCTCCCGCCTTTGCCCTTGCCGGACTTCCCACCCTTGCCTTTGCCGGCCTTCCCGCCGGGCGGTTTCCCGTCGGATCGGCCCTTCGAGCGCCCGTCTTTCCGCTTGTCGGCCTTGGCGCCGGTGGGCGGATCCGGCTCGCCGCCGGTGGCGTCGATGAAGCTGGGCGTCAGGTACCCCCGTTCCACCGCCAGCAGGCTGATCACCAGCCCCACTCCCGCCGCCAGCGCCATCGCCGTCTGCTCGGCCGACGCGGCCGGCAGGAACGGGTGAGGGCGAAACGCCGCCGCGGCCGCCCCGATGATCGCCACGGTCCACATGACCGGCAGCGGCACGATATAATGCTTCATATCGACGGCCGCGCACGCCAACAGGCCGCACAACAGGGCCGCTTGGGCGATGAACATCGGCCACGCGTGGATGAATTCCAGATCGGCCGCGCCCACCACGCTGCCCGGCCCCAGGCCCAGACGGCGGCCGTGGAGGACGAAGGTCCACACGTACAGCCCCACCAGCATCGCCCCGGTGGCCGCCTCGATGAGAATGTACTGGCTGCTGATCTCGCCCTTGCAGAAGCGGCACCGCCCCCCCAGCGCCAGCCAGGAGACGATGGGGATGTTGTCGAACCACTTGATCCCCCGCCCGCAGCGAGGGCAGTGGCTCGGCGGGAACACGATGCTCTCATCCCGCGGCATGCGGTAGATCACCACGTTCAGAAAGCTGCCCAGGCACGCGCCCAGGGCGAAGATCAACACCACCAGTACCGTCTCGATCACGCTACCTCCCCGCACCCGCCGCGGCGACGAAAGGCCCCCTCGACCAACCGCCCACAGCGAATCGGCCGCCAAGGACCGCGCAGACGGTACCACCGCCGCCACCGAAATGCAATCCCGCCCCCGCCGGTGGCGCCTACCCCTCCGATTCGGCCGGGCGCCGTGGCTTGACGGGAAGCGGCAACCACCTTGTCCCCTAGCCGCCAGTCGCTTCGCGAAAGAACGCCGTTGCGGCAACGGCCGTCAACCACCCCAGCCGCCTCTTTCTGGTTGCACTTGTGCGGGGTCGCGGTATCCTGATCGGCATGCCACGCGCGGCGAGAGTCAATATCGGCGGGGTCGCGTACCACATGTTGAACCGGGCCCACAAAAGGTTCCTGACCCCGCTGTCTGCCTCACAAAAGGTTCCTGACCCGTTGTCTGCCCGTTGTCTGCGACCCCGTTGTCTGCAACGTCCTTGGATTGCCAGTGTCGCTGAAGAGATGGACTCAGTCGCTTCATGCGGGTCGACTCAGAACTATGACAGGACACGGCCGACTTTGGCCGCACGCTTCGACATTGGAGGCCGGCTAATCGGCAAACGGAAGGGGATGAAGTAATGGCTCAATTGCCTTTCTTGGGCAGGGAGAAGCTAAGAAAACTCATGCGGCTTCACATTGAGGGCCGGGAAGAAGACGCTGCCCGACTGCTCAAGGAAACCATCATGGGGAAGGAAGCGGTTGCTGCTGAGGACGCAGGCCTTCGCATGATTAAGGCGGGCCTGATGCCTTCCCTCTTGATGACGAAAGATGAACTTGGTTGTTTGTACTCCGCCTACGTGAGCATTGCGACAACAACTCGATTCGAGGGAGGGCAGTGCCGAGAGGGATCGCTACAGCACGTTGCCATGGCGTTCAGCTGGTCAAAGAGCAATAATGAAGAAAGCGATGTCGTCAGAGCAATAGGGCTCTGGCGTGGGTGCCTTGGGCAGATGCAGCTCGCCAGGGACAGAGAGTTTGACGGGCGCCCTGACTTTGATCTAGCCGAGTACGAATCTGCCCTGTTGAAGGCCGAATGCGATCATATCGTTCCGCTGCTTGCCGAAGCTGACTCCCTTCAAGAGCAGAAGTTCGACGCAGAAGAGGACCTCAAGAAGAAACGGGAAATCGCCAAGGGTTTCTACAAGAAGGTTGAGGAAGCTCACAAAGAGCTTGAGCGAGGGCAACCGAGCATTCCGTGCCTAGTGGACTTTCGAATAACGTCGGCCATCTGGCGTAAGCGGTGGCAGGAGTGCTCAAATACCATTGCGAAGGAATCTGCCAAGGCCAGACGAAGGCAAGGGAAGTGAATGGCCCTTTCACGCGGGATGGGACATGTAGCGGCAGCAACGTAGCCACACCAGTCTGCCTGGACCCCTTCAGCGAACAATGATTGCCTTCCCCCTGGCCGGACGGCGCGGAGACAAGCAAAGGGACCCAGGCTACTTTGTTCATAATCCGCCTCATCGTGAAGGACCCGCTGCCACCCGCTACCCCGGTTCAATGCGTGCGTGAAGACCCCGCGCGCGTGCGCTCTGGCGATCCTTGGCATGCACCTACACCATACCCCTGCGTGCCGCACCCCAAGAGACAATTAGCCTGTCCCGGTTGTGTCTTCTGTCGCGGTTGTGTCTTCTTCTGGTTGCACTTGTGTAGGATTGCGGTATGCTGGTTGGTATCCCACGCGCGGCGAGAGTCGATATCGGCGGGGTCGCGTAGCACGTGTTGAACTGGGGCCGAAAAACGGTTCCTAACCCGAATGGGAGAAGGGGAGGTAACATGACGAGTCGATGGATGAGGCTGCGGTGTGTTGTCGCGACGGTGGCGGCGGGGCTGGGCCTGTTGGCGGGGACGGCGTGGTCGGCCGTGGAGGAGGCGGGGGCGTCGACGATGTCGCCGCGGGTGGCGGCGTTGCTGCAGGCGGCCCGGGACAGTGACCCGCTTGTCCGCCATACGGCGATCAAGGCGTTGAGCAACACCCGCGACCCCGCTGCGCGAGCCGCGCTGATCGCCATGGCCGGCGATGCGGACGCGCGTATCCGCGTGCTGGCCGTCGGCGCCTTGAGCAAGGTGCCGAACAAGCAGGGCTTTGACGGGCTGGTCGATGCCTTGCGCGATTCGTCCAAGGAGGTCAGTGCGGCGGCCGCGGCGGGGTTGGCCGCACTCGGGGATAAGCGGGCTGTGGGGCCGCTGGTGGCGGGTCTTGGCGGGGCCCGCGGCCGGGCGGGGACGGCTCTGTTGCAGTTCGGCGATGCGGCGGTAGACGCGTTGGCTGCCGAACTGCGGGCCGCGGCCACCCGACGCGATCTGGCCGCCAAACTGCTCAGCCAGATCGGTACCAAGCGAGCCGACGCCGCCTTGCTCGCCGCCACCACCGACCGCAGTTGGCGCGTCCGCCGAAGCGTCATCGCCCACCTGCTCCAAGCGCAGCCGGCGCCCAAGAGGGTCGTCTTGGCCGCCGCGGCCGATTCGGCAGCCCCGGTTCGGCTGGTGGCGCTGGGCGCCTTGGCCCAAATGGCCCGCAAGGAAGACAAGACTGCCCTCAACGCGTTGATCAAGATGGTCAACGACAAGGATGTGGCCGTCCGCATCGCGGTTGTGCAGCTCGTGACCGACCCGCAGGACCCGGGATTCATAAAGCCGTTCAGCAGATTGCTTACCGATCCTGAACTGACCGTCCGCCGCGGCGCCGCGGCCCTGCTGGTCAAAATTGCCGACATCAGCGTCCGCGGCACGTTGGTGGCCGCGGCGGCCGATCCGGACTCGGGGGTGCGACAGCACGCGGTTTGGGCGCTGATGCGGCTGGACCCGGTGGCCGCGTTGAAGCCGTACATCGCCGTTATGACCAAGAAGGCCGGCAAGAGCGCCGCGCTGGCCAAGGCGGTCAAAGCCTTGGGCAAGGCGAACCTGATCGCGGCCCTCGGGGCGTTGCGGAAACACGCCGACCCGGAGATCCGCGTGATCATCGCGACGGACTTGGGCCGCACCAACAGCTACCGGGCCACGGTGTACGTCCGGCAGATGCTCAAGGACACCAACAGCCGGGTGCGTGAGGCGGCCCAAAGAGCCCTGAAACGCCTGCCCGCCAAACCCAAACGACCACCGGGCACAATTGTGGGCCGCCCTGGCGATCGGAAGGCGGTGCAGGCATGAAGGGCACGCTCATGCTGATCGCCCTGGCCACTGCCGCGGGCCTCCTTGGCGCGGCGCCGGCCGACGCCGCCGAACCGCGCGTCGCCATGCTGGTGGCGGCCATGGACGGCGCCGATCTGGCGACGCAGAAAGGGATGATCGACGCCCTGGGGCAAACCGGCAGCGCCGATGCCGTCGTGCCGCTGCTGGCCAAGACCCGCCACGGCAGCCCGCAGATCCGGCTGCAGGCCATGAGGGCGCTGGTCGGCATTGCCGATCCGCGATGCTTCGACGCCTTCGCCGACGCCTTGCGGGATAAGTCGAGCGGGATGCTCGCCACCGGCGCCGAGGGGCTGGCGGCTCTCGGCGACGCACGAGCCGCCCCCCTGTTGGTCGGGCTGCTCGGACGCTCCCATAGCGACGCCCGGGAGCCCATCATCAAGGCCCTGGTCCGGATCGGAGCCCCTGCCGTAGAGCACCTGGCCAAAGCGCTCCGGGGTACGCCTGGACAGGCCCAGGCCGCCACGGGGGTGCTCAGCCGGATGGGCGACAGGAACGCTCGCGCGGCCCTGCAGGCGGCCGTGTCCGACAAGAGTTGGCGCACCCGCCTGACGGCCCTGCGGATGATCATCGTCGGAAACGCTCCGCCGGCGGACATGCTGGCCAAGGCGCTGACCGACGACAGCGCCGCCGTTCGCCTGCTGGGCGTCGGAGCGCTGAGAAGCGAGTACTTGATCAATCGCCACCTCGACCAGGCGGCCAAGTTACTGCACGACCGCGCCCCGTCGGTGCAGGCGGCGGCGGCACGGAACCTCTCGAGTAGATCGTTGTCGTCGCTGGTGGTGCCGTTCAGCAAGCTTCTGGATCACCCCAGCAATTCGCTGCGCGCCACCGCGGCCAAGTTCCTTTCGCGCAACGCCGACGCTTCGGCGGCCGAGGCCCTGTCCGCGGCGACCGGCGATACGCAGGTGGGGGTGCGCGTGGACGTGGCCAAGGCGCTCGAGCGGATCGCCAGCGTCGATGTGCTGCCGGCCCTGGCCCGCGCCAGCACCGATGACAGCCCCGCGGTGGCGGAGATCGCCGTGAAGGCACTGGCGAAGATTCGCGACCCCGGCAGCGTGCGAGCGCTCGAGGCCGCCCTGAACCACCCGGAGGAGAAGGTGAGGGTTGCATCGGTCATGAGTCTTGGACGAATCGGCACCGTGGCCTCACGAGCCGTGTTGCTGGCAGCACTGGAGCATCGATACGAGGACGTGCGGAGAAGCGCCCCGCACGCCGTGGCGGCTGACGATCCCGACGTGGTTCGCGCCCTGGCCGAAGTGCTCCGCAAGGACAATGCCCTCCGCGTCCGCTCGGCGGCGGCGTCGGCTTTGGGGAAGGTGCCCTCGGCCCAGGCGGCCAAAGCCCTGGCCCAAGGCGCCAAGGAGACCACCGACGAGTCCCTCCTGGCGACCATCACCCGCGCTCTGTTACAGCACGACGACGCCGCGGTCGTCGAGCCGCTTTGCCGCGCGCTGGGCACACTCCAGGCCGGCGCGTCCAACTCCTCGCCCCGACGGATGCGGGAGGACCTCGTCAGGCACTTAGGCGGCCTGCGCGACCCCCGCGCCGTCCCGGCCTTGGCCGCCGAGATGAACAGCAAGAGCTCGTGCCGAATCCTGGCCGTCCGCGCGTTGGCGAAGATCCGCCACGCTTCGGCCGCCCACGCCCTGGCCGCTACGCTGCGAAAGTCCATCGGCACCGACGCGAGCATGACGCGGGAGACGGTCGATGCCCTGGGACACGTCGGCGACCCCTCCGCGGTTGAAATCCTGACGACGCTGATTGACCACAACGAAACCAAGCTTGCGTATCGCGCCATCGAGGGCCTCGGCCAGATCGGCGATCCCGCGGCCGTCGAGCCATTGCTCACGTTGCTGAAAGTCGGCGCCAGGGGGAACCACAACATGGTCTACTGGGCCCTAGGTGTTCTCGGTGACAAGAGGGCCCTGGAGCCGCTCCTTCGCGCGGCGGGGCGTCGGGCCAATCCGTACCTATACTACGCCGCGACCGCCCTCGGCCGATTGGGAGACCCCGCCGCGACTGAAACGCTGCTGGCGATGCTCAAAAGCTCCCAGCCCGCCGACCGCGCCGCCGCGATCAGGGCGCTGGCCGCCATCGGCGAGCCGGCCGCGGTGGACCGGGCGTTGGCCATGTTGAAACACAAAAGCACTTACATTCTGCAAGCCGCCGCCCACGCGCTTGGCGACCTGGGCGACAAGCGAGCCATCGAGCCGCTCGTGGCCTTCGCCAAGGCCCGCTACTCGAGCGCGCCCGGCCTGGAGGCCATCTGCGCCCTGGAGAAGCTAGGCTACCCGGGGGCGTACACGCTCTACCTGTCCCGGCTGAGGTCCATGGACCGCGCCGCCGAACGCTCTGCCAGGCTGCCGGAGGGTTCCTCCTTCGCCCGCGTCTTCCAGGAGTCCGGCAAGCGGACGATCCTGGACGGCTTGTTCGCCATGGCCGAGAGCCCGCTCTCCAACGCACGCGCAGAAGCCGCCAGGGGCCTCGGCGCCTACGGCGACAGGCGAGCGATCGATGTCCTGCAGAAATTGAGCCACGCCGAATCGCGTCGCTCGTACGATGTCAAGTCAGCCTTGTCCCGCATGGGAGTCGTGGCCCGCCCCTGATACGCCGCCCCAATGGCGAACCCTCGGCCGATCCCGGCTGCAGCTTCGCCGATCAAATCGCTCCGCCCCCACCGGCCTGCCTCCCGGCAGGCAGCGCTTGCCCCGGTGGAGCAACAGATTCGTCACTACACCGACCCCCAGCCGCATACGCCCCCACCGGGCTCGTCCCGGTGGGGCGACAGATTCGCCACTACACCGACCCCCAGCCGCGCACGCCCCCACCGGGCTCGCCCCGGTGGAGCAACAGATTCGCCACTACACCGACCCCCAGCCGCATACGCCCCCACCGGGCTCGCCCCGGTGGAGCAACAGATTCGCCACTACACCGACCCCCAGCCGCGCACGCCCCCACCGGGCTTGCCCCGGTGGAGCAACAGATTCGCCACTACACCGACCCCCAGCCGCATACGCCCCCACCGGGCTTGCCCCGGTGGAGCGACAGATTCGTCACTACGCCGACCCCCAGCCGCATACGCCCCCACCGGGCTCGTCCCGGTGGAGCGACAGATTCGTCACTACACCGACCCCCAGCCGCATACGCCCCCACCGGGCTTGCCCCGGTGGAGCGACAGATTCGTCACTACGCGCGGCAACGTGGTTGCTTCGCTGCGCTTCGCAGCCCACGGCACCCCAGCGCGCGGCCGGCGCGCAAACGCGGCGGCCGGCCATCGTTGGTGATGGCCGGCCGCCGCTGAATATCAGGTCTGCCTGGTCCAGGGCAGATTCACAAGGAGGCTTACTTGCGCCTGCGTCGCATCACCGCCAGGGGAGCCAGGGCCAGCAGGGAGAGCGTGGCGGGCTCCGGGACATCCTTCGTCACCTCGCCAAATCCCTCGCGCCGATACTCCCATTGAAGCGTCTCGTCGTACTCAATACTCTCCCAAGCAATGCTCGGGATCTCGCTGGCAGGCAGGAACGCCTCGACATGCCCGGCGCCGCCCGGCGTGAGCTGCCAAGCCGCGCCCGCCCACGGGCCGGACACATTCCACACGCCGCCCGCCAGTCCGGCGGAGTAGACCGCGGACGCACTGCCTACGAGATCCTCCAGCGTCCAGGTTATCGAGGCCAGTTCAGAGGTCGGTGCGGAGAGCCTCAGGCCGCTGGGGCCGAGGTCCACATAGGACCCCCCGACGGCGGACATGACCGTGGTGCTGTTGAGGAGCAACTGGTCGTTCACATACAGTTTGATGGCGTCGGTATCGGTCGCGGTGTCATAGGTTCCCCCGGTGCGCCCGTCGTCGGCCCTGATGTCTAGGCGGAACTTGCCCTTAACGGCAGTACCTACGCCGGTCGCCACCAGCTTGGAACTAGTGGCCATCCCGCCGATCAGTTCGGCGTGTAACAAATCGGGCGTTGGGGCCTCCTGGCCCCACTTGAGATATCCGGTTATGACGGCCTCCATCGTTGTGGCGTTCCAGTTGATTGGATCAAGCATGTACGCCGTGAAGGCCACGCCTCCGGTGTGATACGTCCCTGTGGGCGGGCCGGTGACAGTAGTTGGGCCCAGCCCGACGGTTCGGGTAATCGAGATCGGGAAGACAACGTTCGTCAGCGTGCTGTCGTGTGCCGTCGCAGGGGCGAACCACGCGTTATGCAGGATCGCTCCCATGCCCGACATCGTCGTCGGCGGCGCGGCCAGGTTCACCCTTAACTTGATGTCTTTCGTCTTGAAGAGAGCGGTGGGCTCACTATGAACCGTGCCTGCAAGTAGACCGAGTGTGACGGCTACGATTAACAGAATGTGAGTTTTCATGGTGTTCTCCTTTTTCCTACAAAGGGAGCGCCCCCCCCGCACGACGCGTAACACACTTGGAAGACAGTCTCTGACAATTACTTGCGTGACGCACGTCATAGGCAGGCTCCTTTCGTTGCCGCTCGTAAGCACCGGCGCCGGGAAGCGCGTGTCCGGCAGGAGACGCTCCGGATCGCGGTACAGCGACATGTGCAGATGTATGACTAACACCAGTGGGAACTTGGCCGATGTGGCCTCAGGCAGGCGCGACTAAGCGAGAACGCCCTTGCCCGGAATGATGAAAGAAGCTCAGCCGCTCCCTAAGCCGGCTTGAGCACCCGCAATTGTATCCCCATTCCCGTCTGTGTCAAGCGCAAACTGCCCGCCGGCACGATGCAGCGCGTGGAAGTGATGCTGCCGTACCTGCAACTGTATGCGACGGCGCCAGCAACGCCCCCTTACGCCAGCCATGCGGACAGGTCGCGGTTCAGCAGGCCCTGGAGGCGTTGGACGTCGTCCCGGAACCACCCGGCCAGGCGTTGGCGAATGTGGGGCGCCAGACGATTCTCGGACCGCTGCTTGGCGCCGCGGTTCTTGATCCACTGGCCCAGCCGAGAGCCGCGAACGCATTCGATCACGCGCCCCATGCCGACCGCCCGCAGCAGGCGCTGGGTTCGCGGATACAGAAACTGGTTGTACTGCTCGGCCGTGGACGCGGGCGAGAAGGCCGGGTCTACGCCCAGGGCCGTGAACAACTCCCGCAGCACCCCGGCCGGATCCCGAGCGGCCAGGCCTCCCACCCCTCGGCCGAACCGACGGCGCCATCGGGCAATGGCGGCAACGGGCGTATCGTCATGCAGACCCATACGCGGACAAAGTCGGCCGGGGCGACGGGCCGGACCGGGGTCGGTAAGATACAGCGACTCATAGCCCGCCTGCCGGACAGCGCGGACGACTCGCCGGTCATACTCCCCGTACGGGCACGCGGCGGCCGTCACATCGGCGCCCAACCAGTCGGCCAACTGTTTGCGGCTGTCTTCCAGTTCCGCCCGCAACTCCGACGCGGCCAAGGTTCGCCAGTTCAGGTGCCGCCGGCCGTGAGAGCCGATCCACATCCCCGCGTCCCGCACCGCCCGCAAGGCCGCCGCCGTCAGGTAGCCCCGCGAGCCCACAACGCTCGTGTTGATGAAGAACCCCGCCCGCATCCCTCGTCGCAGCAGGGCCGGCACGGCGAAGCGAAGATCGCTGTCGTTCCCGTCGTCGAACGACACGCTGGCGTCCCCCCACGCCGCGATCGCGTCGAGCAGGGCCTCGAATCGCTCGGCCTGGATGAAGATGGGAGAGTCCGCCTGCGGCGGATGGTCCGCGTCCCAAATCCCATGAAAACACAGATGAATCATACTCCCTTCTTCGTCCAAACCCCCCTTGCCCAGCCAACAAAACCGCCCGGCTGGCGCCGCAGTGTGCGAGTTCATTTCCTGGCAGGAAATGAACTCGCACACAGAGCAGGAGAAAGGAGAGAGGAGAAAGGAGAAAACGGGAAACAACGCCTCGGCGGCCGAGCGATTTCAGCCGGAGGGAAAGCTTCTCCTGCGGTCTACTCTCTACTGTCTCCTTTCTTGGCGCGCAAGGGCTGCGATGCGCTGGCTTGACACGCCGCCAGAAAGAATTCTCGCACACGCGCCGCAGCCGTTCACCCTTGCCGGCGAGGATAGATACCCCCCGAAGACCCCGGCTGGCGAATGGCCCCGGCCATGCCGCCGCGAGCGCGAGCTGTCCCGCGCCATGAGGGCGGAGAGTCCGGCGTTCGGTAGGAACTCGGCCGTGCGGCCTTGGGCGGGCGCGAGGCGAGCGTAAGGCCCTTGAGCGCCCCTGATTCTCCCCATTCCCGTCCGTGTCAAGCGTCGACTGGCCGCCGCCGGCGCCGCATCACCGCCAATCCGCCGAGGGCCATCAGGGCCAGCGTGGCCGGTTCGGGTACAGAAGCTCCGGCTGGCGGCGGGGGGCCGGTCCAGTTGCCCAGCAGCACGGCCAGGTCGACGTCGTTGACGTCGGTGTCGCCGAGGGTCCCCTCGGTGAAGTTGCCCAGCTCCCACGTGGAGATGATCAACGGGTCACTCTCCCAGTTACCCAGCAGCACGGCCAGGTCGAACTCATCGACGAACCCGTTGCGATTGGCGTCGCCCGGTATGTCGATGGCGGTGACCTCGTGGGTGTGGGCCGGCAGCCCGTTCATCGTGAGCTCCTCGTTGCCAAATACCTGGCCGAGTCGGACATTTTTCAGCCCCGGCCCCGTGCCGGGATGGACCGGGGTGCGCCCTCGCAGATCGGGCAGGGCGAACGTGGTGCGGCCGTCGCCCCCGTACGTCGTGCCCAGAAGGGAGAACAACGCCTGGTTCAAGTTAATGCTCAGCAACTGGCCGTCACAGAATGCCCAGTCGCGAGGGGCGAAATTCCCTCCGAACAGACTGACCTCGCCGATAAACGGCTGGGCGCCGAGCAGGGCGTCGGCCGTGTCTTCCTCGCCGACGATGTTGCGCGAGGGGAAGACCCCCTGCAGCGCGATGATGTAGTTCAGGGCCAGCGAGGGCTGCATTTCCGTGTGAGGCTGGCCGCCCCCCTCGCTTCCCGTCGTGAAGCCCGATGGCGGAAGCGAGTGGACGTGGGACGGCATTTGGCCGACGGTTAACGCAAGGCTCTCTTCCCCGACGCGCTCGCCGAGCCTGCGATTCGTCAGGCCCAGGCCCCTTCGCGCCCCGATGGCGGCGCGTCCCCGCAGATCGGGCAAGCCAAAGGTTGTTCGCCCGTCGCCCCCATACGTCGTCCCGACAAGCGAGAACAACGCCGTATTCGAGGAAATGCTCAGCAATTGGCCACTGGAAAACGCCGAGTTGCGAGGCGCGAAGTTTCCTGCAAACCAGCCGATCTCGGCAATGAACGGGTCACCGCCGATCAGCGTCTCGGCCGACCCCTCCCCTTCGGTGATGTTGCTAGAGGGATAGAGGCCCTGCAGCGCGATTACGCTGCTCAGGGCCAAGTACGGCTGCATGTTCTGGTGGTCCTGGCCGCCGCCCGCATTGAGCGTTACGTCGTTCAGCCACCCAGGCGGGTGGTTGTGAGACGGCATCTGGTTCTGCGTCACCGTGACTTTCTGGCCGCCGCCCTTGTCGCCGAGCTTGCGATTCGTCAGGCCCGGGCCCGTCCCGGTGTGAATGGCCGTGCGCCCCCGCAGATCGGGCAGGGCGAACGTGGTGCGCCCGTCGCCCCCGTACGTCGTGCCCAAAATGGAGAACAACGACTGGTTCGAGTTAATGCTCAGCAGTTGGCCGTCAGTGAATGCCCAGCCGCGAGGGGCGAAATTGCCGCCGAACAGACTCACCTCGCCGATGTACGGCTCCATGCCGCCCAGCATACTGGCCGAACCGTCGCCTTCGGTGATATTGCGCGGTGGGTACAGGCCCTGCAATGCGATGATGTGGTTCACGCCCAGCGACGGCTGCTCGTTTGAGTGAGTCTCGCCGTTGCCCGTTGACCCCGTGTCGCGGGCATCCACATGGGACACAGCGGCCAGCACCATCACCACGCTCATCAGAAGTTTAGTCTTCATTCGGCCCTCACTCCGGTAAGTTCCTCACATGGTCGCCCATCGCCACGAGCCAACCGCCCCGTGGCGTGCCTCTAAAGGAAAGATCAGCCCTTCCCGCACCGACAGAATAGTCGCTCAGGCTCGCTATTCCAGCAATTCTATACCGAGAGGACAGGAATGTCAAGGCCTTAATTGCGGGGACAGATACCTAAACTATGTTCACTCTCGTCGCTTCCGTGGCTTCGGCCCGCGTTTGCGGGGGCGGAGGACGCCGCCAATCAGCGACTCCAGCAGCCTCACGGATGACTCGGATCCGAGTTTTGGTATCTGTCCGTAATACCCACCTTGGATATTGGATATTCCTTGTTGGCTGTTGGACATTCAGGCGGGCCACCACACAGTGACATGCCAGTGATGGAACGTTGATCAGCCCCGCGCTGAGGCAGGGGGTGTAGCTGAAACAAAGGGGTCAACGGGAAACAAGCGGGACAGGATGGAATGTCAGTAAGTTAAGCTCAAACCTCTTGCGTACAGTCACGTACACCGGACTCGGCTCTTGACCCCTTTCCTCGGAGGAGGAATGGCATGAAACCCGTGTAGCGGAACTGAATATCCAACAGCCAACAAGGAATATCCAATGACCAGGGAACGACAAAGCGCACAAACGCGACAGGCTAATTGTCTCTTGCGGTGTGGCACGCAGGGGTGTAGTGTAGCTGCATGCCGGGGATCGCCAGAGCGTACACGCGGGGTGTTCACGCACGTATTGAACCGGGGTAACCGGCGGCAGCGGGTGTTTCACGATGAGGCGGATTATTAAAGCAGTGGCCTGGCCCCGGTGTTTGCTCTTAGGCACTGATGTCACGCTCCTGATGTTGAGCCTGGTGTTCCTCGCAGCTTGCGCGATTTCGGGGTGCGGGAGCGACGACAGATCGTCGCCTGAAGGTTCGGACGACAGACCGTCGCCTGAAGCTTCGCCCGACCTGATCTGGGCGGCCGCGATGGGGGATATCGCAGTGGCGAAACGCTTGCTCAATGAAGGCGCTGACATAAACGCATTGGATGACCGCGGGCGTACTACCGCTCTTGGAGTCGCTGCCGACAGTGGTTCCCTGCCTCTTGTTGAACTGTTTCTGTCCAAAGGGGCAGACGTGAACAAAGGGTGCCCCCTGTACTATGCGGCACAGCATGGCCGCTTGCAGGTTGCCAGAGCGCTACTGCATGCGGGCGCGGAGCCGAACAGGTTTCGCGTCGGACAGACTCCTTCGCCTCTTCTTGCCGCAGCGCGGGGCGGGCATTTGGATATGGTCAGACTGCTCGTCACTAGTGGCTCTGAATTGGGCATGAAGGACGGCGACAACAGTCCACTGATAGCTGCTGCGAACAACGGGCACCCCAATGTCGTGGACTATCTTGCCGTCAAGGGCAACTCTGTGGACACTGCCGGCTCAGAGGGCTGGACGGCGTTGCATGTGGCTGCGGAGAATGGATCCCTGGATCTCGTGCGTGTTCTGATGAAGCACGGCGCGAATCCAGATTACCGGAACCGTGCAGGGAAGACCCCGAAACAGATTGCAGAAGAGAAGGGGCACAAGGCGCTGGTGCAGATCATGGAGGCGGCACGGCACCAGTAGCCATCAGAGCAGGCAGTGGCCAGTGAATCGCGCCTCCGGAAGCTCACTGCTCAGGAAGTGCGGGATTAGAATTGTGACACTTGTGGGGACAGATACCTAAACTATGTTCACTCTCGCCGGGTGCCGTGGCTTGACGCGAAGCGGCAACCACGTTGTCCCGGGGCCGCCAGCGCCTCGCGAAAGAACGTGGTTGCCTCGCTGCGCTCCGCAGCCCACGGCACCCAACCACGCGGCCGGGCGCAAACCACGCCACCCGCCGGGGGCGGAGGACGCGGCCGATCAGCGGCTACAACAGCTTCACGGACGACTCATATCCGAGTTTCGGTATCTGTCCCCGTAATATGGGGGAAGTCGGTGTCGCGTGTTTTTGCGGCCCAGGCGGTTAGGAGCTTGCGGTGGCGGTTCAGTTGGGGGCGGTGGGCGGCGTCGGGGGCGAGGTTGGTCGTTTCGCCGGGGTCGGCTTGCATGTCGAAGAGCTGCTCGCGGAGGGTTCCTTTGTCGTAGACGCAGTACTTGTACCTGGCGGTTCGGACCATGCGCCCGGTTAGGCCGAAGCTCGAACCGCCGGCGGCGAACATGGTCTCGGCGATGACGTGATCTCGCGGGAGCGTGGCCTTCCCTCCCGTGACCACCGGCCGGAGCGATAGCCCGGTCATGGTGGCCGGCTTGGCGGCGCCGACGAAGTCCAGAATCGTCACCGGGATGTCCAGGGCCGTGGAGACCAGCTCCCGGCAGACCTGCCCGGCCGTGATGCCCTTCCCCGAGACGATCATCGGCACGCGGGCGGCTTGATCGTACAGGATCTGCTTCTGGTTCCAGTGGTGCATGGCCACGCCTTCGCCGTGGTCGCTGACGAAGATCACCAGTGTGTCGCTCTGTCGGCCGCTCTCGGCGAGCGCGGCGAGCACCTTGCCGATCTCGGCGTCGACCTTCTCCACCAGCCGATAGTAGCCCCACAGGTACTGCCGCCACTTCAGGTCGGTCCAATCGGCCGTGGGGTAGTGTTTCCACGACGACCGCTGCACGCGGCGAATCTCGGGCGGCTCGTTGGCCGGGATGGCGAAGTTCCCCGGCAGCGGTGGCAGCTTGTCGGCCTCGGCGGGCGGGGCGCCGATCGGCCCGTCCGGCAGCCGCTGGCCGCGGGCCAGTTGGCAGACGTTGTGAGGGTTCATGAACGAGACGGTGAGGAAGAACGGTTTCTCGTGGCGGCGCTTCAGGAAGGCACAAGCCGCCTCGGTCTTCTTGTGATCCAGCCCGGCGTTGCCCGCCTCGGGGTATCCGGCCGCCTTGGGGGAGGTGCCGATGTGCCACTTGCCGACGTAGGCGCACTCGTAGCCGGCCTTGCCCACCAGGTCGCCCAGCATGGGGAACTCGCCGACGATCTTCCGCCCGTTGTTGACCGTGCCGATCTCATGCGGGTACCGCCCGGTCTGCAGGCTCGACCGGCACGGCAGGCACAGCGGCTGGGTGACGTAGGCCTTCTCGAAACGGGTCCCCGCCGCGGCCAGGGCGTCCATCGCCGGCGTCCGCAGGTGACGATTGCCCGTGCAGCTCAGGGCCGTGGCCGCCTGCTGGTCGGTCATGATGAGCAAGATATTCGGCCGGGCGCCTCGTTTCGGTGTCTCGGCCTCCCCGGCGACGGCCTCCGCGAACACGCCGCCGGTCGCCGCCAACGCCGACGCCCGCAAGAACTCACGTCGATCCATGTGCGATGCCTCCTCTCAGAGCAGCGGGTGCTCTGCCCGCGATTGCGTAAGGGTGTCCGACAATTCCTACAGCCCAACGTGATTCGCCAGTGAACCTTACCGTTTGGTGGGTGCCACGCACAACTCCGTTGTGCGTGAGGGTGTCCGATGATTCGTGCGGCCCGAGCACCTCATGTTACTATAACAGCGCAGGTTCGCTAGGAGGTCGTTAGTCTTCCGTCTCGGGCCGCCGCGACGAACCATGAGTCTCCCAGCTTTCTCGTGTGTCGAAACCCGAAGCTGCGTTGTCATGTTAGCCACGGGCGCGAGCCCTTGTCTTTGCCCACATTTTCGCCCATGGGATCACGCCGGGTTAGCGCTTGTCGAAAACGCCCGTTTCGGTTTTCGCGAAGGCCCGTTCAGGCCCGTTTACGGGCCTTT
>SDBU01003230.1_pt1 | contig 20871 bp, 35 predicted proteins | sample 2277071 | NCBI WGS metagenome assembly SDBU01 (sample SAMN10397929, study PRJNA504765) | marine sediment metagenome | isolation source: marine sediment core GS08_GC12, 126 cmbsf | place: Arctic Ocean: Gakkel Ridge, Loki's castle | collected 2008
CGGCGCGCGCTCGACGTCGCGTGCCATGTGCTCGCGTTTCGAAACGGGTACTTCGTCGCGGCCCATCCGTTGCTCGCGTACGTCAACCATGCGGGGCGCGACAACGCTCCGTCGCTATGCCTCGAGATCGAGGGACGGTACCCAGGGATCGCCGACAAGCCTCACACGATGGCGCGCGAAGATCTCAATACCACGTGGGGCGGTGAGCCGACGACGCTCACGAGCCAGACCGTAGGCGCTTCGATCGCGGCGCTTTCGTGGATGATTCAAAAGGCGCGCGCGCTGGGTTGCCCGATTGCAAAGATCAAGACTCACCGCCAGTCGAGCGACACGCGGCGCTCCGATCCGGGTGAAGAGATCTTCAAGCGCGTCGTGCTCGTTGTCGCCGAGCTATTCGATCTCGAGGTCGTCTACGAAAGTCTTTCACGACACGGCCGCCCGGTGCCTGTGGAGTGGGACGCCGAAAACGGCATTGGCAGTTACTAGAAAGGGAAAATAGAAATGAACATACGAGCAAAAATGAAGTGTGACCGCGTGACAAAGAGCGCGCACTGCGGCGCGTTTACGGAGCAAGTCGATCTCTCGGTAGTGGAAGACGACTCCGAGGAAAACAAGACGTGGTCGAAGTACACGCCGTCGGGAAGCGTTACTCTTGAGATCACGAACGAGCGCGCACACGGGGCCTTTGTCCCGGGGCGTGAGTACCTGCTGACTTTCGAGCCTTGTTCTAAGGAGTAGCCCATGCTCAAGAAACACAAACTCTCGTGGCCGGCCGTCGTGCTCGCGTGCGTGGCGATCATGTCGCTCGCACTCGTGCTCACGCTCGCGCCCGCCGAGGTACGGGGACCGGTCATTGAGTGGCTCGGGTGGGGCGTCGCCGGCGTCGGAACATTTCTCGCGCCCATCGTGCGGCGCAAGCTGGACCACGAAACGAAAGACGGTGACGACGGTGAATGATCTATCACTCCTGGTTGCGGTCGCCTTGCTCGCCGGGTTGTCCGTCGGGTGTGGTGCGCCGGCGTTGCAGATCAACGCCACTGTCGCGCGCGCCATGCTCGAAGTGCAATCCGCTTCGGGTCCGGTGATCCGCCAGCTTCGTGTGGAAGCTGGGATCCAAGCGGGGCGCGAGGCCTTCGACGCGGGAGAGCCTGAGCCCGTCGCACAGGCCGCGGCACGCACCGAGGCCGCTCGTTGGCAATGCGCGGTCGACGGACACCGTATCTATTCGAGCGCCGTGGGCGCGTACATCGACACGCTCGTTCTGTGGTTGGCGGGAGCCGACTTCGAGATCTCCGACGCGATCCCTTTTGTCATGCGCGCCGCGGGGGCTTACGCCTCGCTCCGGTCATGCATCGATTCGCTCGACGCGCCAGAGCTCGATCCGATCGTGATTGAAAATCCGACGTTCCTAGATCTTGTGCCGCCCGGGTGGGGCGTGGCTGGGGTGACACAATGACTGACGCACGAGAGACGGCCGCGAGCATCTTCGATCGCACTGCAAAGCTCGCCGCGTCACTGAGCAAGGGCGCGCGAGGCACGGCTGGCACTGCACTCGCGGCCGCCGCGGGGATCTCGGCGGCCGTCGCTGGAATCATCCGAGCTCTCGGCGTCGACGGTGCCGCCGAGGCGATCGGCGAGCTTGCGGCACGCCGCGACGAAGGGATGATCTCGAAAGACGACATCGCGAAAGACGATGACTCGATCGTAGACGCCGTGTCGTCGCTCTATGGCGACGACGTCAACGAGGTCGACGCGCACGAAGAGTAGACGGGCCCGAGTTTGCCCCCCTTTCGCGGGTCCGGTTGCGTTGCATGCCGCGGGGAGCCATCCTCGCGGCATGCGTTTTTCAGAATCCGATTTTCTCCAAGCGTTCGGCGGACTGTTTTTGCTCACCCTCGGCATGGTGTGCGGCAACTGTTGGTCGACCATCGCACACGCCGACGACCCGACGCCGACGCGAGTGCAAGTGACGCTCGCGTTACGCGTCGCCGCAACGGCCGCCAACGAAGCCGGCATGTCGTCGCCGAATGACGTGCGACTTGTGTACGACGCGGCGCACGCCAACGGTCGCACGGACGCACGCCGCGCATGGTGGCTCCGGCGTCACAGCGCGTGCGTCAACGGCGGCGACTGCAACCGCGACGGTGTCACCGATGCACGCGACGCGGCCGCGGCCGACGCACGGCCCGGTAATGCGCGATGGACACGTCACCTCCGATGGGACAATCACCGGCCGACCGGCTACCCGTCGCACTGGCGCTGGTACCCTGACCGATGGGAGCGACTGCGGCGGCTCGCCCTGCGGCTCGTGCTCGGCGGACGGTCCACCGGGATCTGTGGCGTACCAATCGTCACGTGGGGCCGGCGCTCGGACTTCGCGTCGCGGCCGACACTCGCGCCTGTCGAGTGTGGTGCCGCCAACCTCGGCGGCCGACGGCTACCAGCGTCCAGGAGACTCGCCCTCGCGCGGGCGCTGAGGTAGGCTCAGGCTCATTCCCGAGAGAGACGGGGAGCCCGACGGGGCGCACGGGTACCGGACTCACCCCCCTGGCCCATGCGCCCCGTCTTTTTTTTGAGAAAGGTGCGGACGGGGGTTGACCCGGGGGTATACCCCGGTTATGTTGAGGGCATGGAAAAGGGAAACAACATGACCGCAACGAAGACCAACACCCACTACATCATCCAATCCGCGTCGGCCAAAATGCCCAATAGCTGCTGGGGCCAGTACGGCCGGGTGGCTGTGCTCGAAGTAGAGGACGGCGTCGATCATGTCGCGATGATTTCCGGCCGCGCCCGAGGCGTCGTCCGCGTAGTCGAGACCTGGGAAAAACTGAATGTCGGAAAGTTTCAGTCGACCGGCGACAACGTGTGGAAGGGAAAGGGCAAGTGCGCTTTTTCCTGCGCGCTGAAAGAGGCGGCGGATCTGCTGGAGAGTCTCGCGGTGCCGTCATGAGCGACGCGGGCGACGACTGTAACCACTGCGGGCGAACCGCGACCGAGTGCGACACCAACAGCAACGACGGTGGCGAGTGCGAGCACTGCGCCAACCTGCGCGACAACGAGCCTACGCAATGAATGCCAACGAAATACGCGTGCTCATCAACCGGCAACTAGACGCCCACGGCGTCGACATCTCAAAGGACCAACGCGACCGTGTGATCGCCGCGACAGTCAACGTAGCGATCGCGTATGCGGAATCTCTAAACGACGACGACGAGACGAAAGGGATCGGGTGAATGGGTACACGAGACGAAAGAGAAAACTCGCACGTAGCAACCCGGCTCACGCCGGGGCAGATCGAGACGATCGACGCGTGCGCGGAGCAATGCGGCATGTCACGTAGCGCCTGGATTCGCGCAATCCTGCTTGCCGCGGCCGGCGTATCCCCACTTCAGGATCAGATCGAAAAAGGAGCGGCGGGCAAATGAGCGCGCGATTTTTGTGCGCCGCCGCCGTTCTGCTGTTGCATGCGTGCGGGAACGTCGCGATGCAGATCGACGCCGAGGCAGCACCCATCGATGCCGGACGCGACACGGCGCGCGATGCCGAGAGTGATGCACGCGACACGGCACGCGACGCCGGGAGTGATGCACGCGACACGGCACGCGATGCCGAGAGTGATACGGCACGCGACACGGGGACCGACACGGCACGCGACGCCGAGAGTGATACGGCACGCGACACGGCACGCGATGCCGATCCGGCCGGCGTCACAGGGCCGACGTGCGTAGGCGAGGGCGTCTGGAGAAACCGCGATCCGTGGTGCGCGCCAGACGTCCTGTCGGACTACGGGTGCGACCTTGTTTTTCGAGACGACGGGAGCACGGGGGAGTGGTCGGGAACCCTGGCAATGGTGCTAGGGCTTCGCTTCGTCTTGTACGAGACGATGTCAAGCGGGGGTACCGCCGTCTATGCGTGCAACGCAGACCCCCCGGCGGAGTCGCACCGGCAGACGTGCGAAGTGCCATTCGCGCGCGAGTGTGAGTTGGCTGCGCGCTACGCTGCTTTCACGGGCGGCCGCGACTACCTGTCAATGTGCGCCGCGGCCGCCACGCGTGGTCTGGCTACTCGCTACCTTTTTTCCGATTGGCGCCTCGGGTGTTGACGCGAGCCCGACTGAGGGCGCTCGGTAATGCCGTTGTTCCGCAAGCGGGGGAAATCATCGAGCGCGCGATCGTTGACGCTTTCGGCCCCCTCCCCTGAGCCCGTCCCACCGCCCCTCTAAGACGTCCGGACTTTAGCGGGTCGACGGCCCGGGCCCGGGCGGTCCCGCGGGACTGGGTTGATCCTCGGCGAGCGACGACGGCTCCGCGCCTCGGTAGCAACGTAGCTGTCCGACGGCTGGGTGTTCCACGGCCGGATCAAGCTCGACCATGGCGCCCATGGGAATGTCCTCGATCGCCTGGCCCATGAGGAGCCATGCATGCGGCACGGCGGCGGCGGGCTCTGGGGCCGATCTTCGGCGGCCCAACGACGGCCCCATCTCTCGGTAGAACCGAAGCCTCCCTACGGCTGGGTCAAGCTCGCCCAGGACGCCCATGGGAATGTCCTCGGCGGCGGGTTCTGGCCCTGGCGTGCCACACCAATCACCGTCGTCGGGCCCGACGGTGTCGCCGACACTACGCCTGGCACGCTCGATCATTTCGACGCGCTTGCGAGCCGCCTTTCGGGGGGACTCGGCGCCGGGGACACAGTCCCAACACGGGATCGGTCCGTCCCATGACATACGCGTTTTTGATCCGTCGCACTTGATGCACGCGGGCTCGTCGTCGGCGTCGCCCTCGAACCACGGGCACGACTCTTCGTGCCCGCTCTCATGCGCGTCGCCTTCCGATCCGCAATGCAGACAGACCATTACCCGCGGCGTCACTTGCCGCGGCGCACTACCCGACGGCAACCAGCCGCGCGCTTTCTCGCGCCGCCACCCGCCGTGCTCACTCGCGAGAAACCCACATCTCGGGCACGCCTCGTCGCCAGTCAAGAGCGTCAACGCGAGCGTGCAAGCTGCTGGGCCTTGCGTGGTCATCGGCGCTCACTCGCACGACAAAGCCCGCAAGCGAGCCGCACTCGAGGCACGCTTGCAAATCGATCGAGGGCGCCGTGCACGCGGCGCATTTCATTTGTCGTTGGCTCATTCATCGGGTGTTGCATTGTTCGATCAATGCTCCAAGTTTTCGGCGAACAGGTCCTCGGTATGGATCGAGTCACCCTCGCCGACGCGCCAGTCGATCGTGCGGCTGTACGAGGCCGGGTAGCACGGGTAGCACGACTGCAAATAAAACCAATCCCGGGCGCGAAGATGTGCGTCGGGATGGACCACGATGGCGCGTAGCTGATAGCCCGCGATGGCCTTGTAAAGCGGCCGGTCTATCCCGGCGGAAACGACGAGGACTCCAGGGCGACGCGCGAACGCGCACCCCTCCGCGTGTCGCATGGAGGGCACGATGTATAGAACCCTCATCGCATCACCCGTAGCCCGGCGTCGACATCGCGTTGCCCGAACCTCCCGCGCTGCCGGTGGCTGAGTCGCTCCCAGTGCTTCCGCATCGCGCGCGCGAGCTTTTCCGTGAGCCGAGCTCGCGCCATCGGCGACGTGCCGTCGGGCGTGTGTGTCTCGACGGTGACGCGAGCCATCTTGCGTAGCTTCTTTGCTCGTCGGCCGTTCATGACTCCCCCGTACTACTGCCGTCGTCGCCCTCGATTGTGTACCCGAGCTTGGCCAGCGTCTTGGCGAAGAAGTGCGACACTACTCCAGTGGCCTCATTCTTGATCACGACCTCGTCTCTGTACACGTCAAACGACGTGACCTTGTAGCGCGTGCGGTGTGTTGGTCCGATGATCACTTGTCCTCGTTTGTACATTGCGATTACCTTTCTAAAGATTGCCGTCGACACGGTCGTTTAGTGCCGTGTTCCGTGCGCTGTCGCGCTTGCACTTTAGCGCGTTGGCGATCCCTTGCTCGTTGCCCACGACAACGACGCCTTGTTTTCCGCGCGTGATCGCCGTGTAAAGTAGCTGGCGCGTGAGCATGAAAGTGTGCGTGTTGTGCACGACGACGACGACCCATGGCCATTCTGAGCCCTGGGATTTGTGTATTGTGAGCGCGTACGCGAGCCGCAGATCGTTCGCGTCGGTACGCGTGTACACGACGGGCAACGAACGATCGGGGTAGTCGACAAGCAACCGGCTCTCTTCACTGTCGATGCTCGCAACGGTACCAACCTCGCCGTTGAAAACGCCGAGCTCGTAGTTATTTTTGACGTGGATCACTCGGTCACGTGGCCGCAGTGCGTCCGGTGCCTTGCCCCATGTCGATTCCCCTGGGCGTAAGGGGTTGAACCGTTCTTGCATTGCGACGTTGATCGCGTCGGCGCCTGCCTTGCCCGTGCGCTGCGGCACGAGGATCTGTGCGTCGCCGAAGTCCTCGAGGACTTCGCCGCAATGCTTCGGGACGTTGGCCGCTTCGTCGACTTCGACGAAACGAAAGTCGTCTCGGTCCTCGAGGGCGATGGGCTCGCCCTCGAGTACGCGCGGCGCGCTGGTACAGATCCAAGACCCGGACGCGCTCCTGTGCACGTGCGTCAGGCGTGCGCACGGCACGCGTCCGCCCGCTACGAGGTCTGCCAGGATGGCGCCGGGCCCGACGCTGGGCAACTGATTCGCGTCGCCGACGAGCACGAGGCGCGTCGTACGTTTGTCGATCGCGTCGCACAGATCGGCGAAGAGCTCGACGTCAACCATACTCGATTCGTCGACGACGACGATGTCAAAAGGGAGCGTGTTTTCCTTGGTGTGAAAGAACCCGTTTTCGATCGGGCTGAATCCTAGCAGGCGATGAATCGTCTTCGCCTCGCGCCCCGTCGCTTCGGTCATGCGCTTGGCCGCTTTGCCAGTGGGCGCGCAAAGAGCTACGCGCACGTCGGGATCGAGACCGTCGATTAGCGCGCGGAGGATTGTAGTTTTCCCAGTCCCCGGCCCGCCGGTAATAATCGAAATCCGTTTGCGTGACGCGAGGTCGAGCGCGTCGCGTTGCGATGGGTCGAGCGTGATCATGGTGTGCGCCCGTCGTCGTACACGAGCGCAAAACCCCGGCCGGTGCACGCTGTCCAGACGTGCCACGCGCCGCACTCGCACACGAAAGATTCGCCGTCGCCGCTGTCGGATGGCACGTCGACAAGCTCGCCGCAGCACCGGCAACTGTTGGGGCGCACCGTTTGAATATGATCGCTCACTGTGCGTACGCCCGGAGGATTCTGAACGACTGAATGTCGGCCGAAAATCCGTCGCCGGCGACTTCGTGATCAACGAGCATGGGCGCTGGTACCGTGAAGATTGAGCGCCTGTCGCCGCCGCTCACAATGATCCGAGGCGCACAACCCTCGCCTTCGCGTAGACAAATTGCGTAGCCAAGCTCAACCCACATTCCGGTTGTGCCAAGGTCTACGAGAAAAACGGCAACGTCGGATCCCGCGAGCCCGCCTAGGTCGGCGTTCGCAAACTTTGCCCGCGTTTTGTTGTCGAAGTCGGCGTCTGTTTTCCCCGCCGCGTCCGCCGCGTCGATGTCGGCGACCCAATCCTTCGTGAGTCTCATCCCGGGGTGAGCACGCACGAGATCCATGAACGCTCGCGCGCGCTCTTTGTTTTTCGATGCCCCTGCGACGTACACGTAGATGATCATTGCTGTTCTCTCTTTCGTTTGCTGTCGTGCTTGGCACGGGCGAACACGTGTTGCGACCATTCGGATACGACAGTCTCCGTCTCAGTAGCACGGACAGATCGCCAGCCGGTGAACCGCGCAACGACTCGCACGAGTATAGGATCCTTCAGGCGTTTGACGGATTCCGCTACAGCATCCGACTCGTTTCGCGCGTCGATCAGCGCCATCATTTGAATGCTTGGCCTGTCTCTGAAAACGATGGTGAACGACACTCGGTAGATGCGGACGACACTCATCAAAAACCAAAACCAGGCGTGTACCCGCGACGCAAGCGCGCAACCGCTTTGTCGTATGTGACCGGGTCGCGCTCGGCACCGATGGCGCGGCGCCCCTCGAGGACAGCGGCGAGTAGCGTAGTGCCGCCTCCCGCGCATGGGTCGCACACGAGGTCGCCTTTGCGCGAGTAGTCGCGGACGATGGCGCGCATCATGAGAATGGGTTTGGCTCCGCGGACTGCCGATCCCGCGCGATCAACTCCTCGCCCCGGAGAAAAAACGTATGCCCCTGGGAGTGATCCCCATTTAGGAAATCCCGCACGAGGACGCGCGGCCGTGAGCCAACAAGTCCAGTTAGCCGGACCGTCGCCCGCTAGCCGGACGTTCATTCCTGGCATGACACACGCCAGGGGAGCGAAAACGTATCGCCCCGCTTCGATCAAAAACGTCTCGTAGGCATCCCTAAGATCGTGAGAGTGGAAGGCCACAAACCACGATGTGGCGCTCACCCATCGACGCACGAACGCTTCGACATCTTCCCGATTCCAAGCGCTATATTCGAGGCCAACGGTGCTGAGGACCTTTGACGACTTGTCGTATTCCGGATCGCGTCTGCCCGCACGTTGCCCCTTGTGCGTCTTCGCCGAGTACGGCGGATCGGTAATCACCGCATCGCACTCGACGTCCGCCAACACTTCGCGATAGTCGCCGCAGCGGAGCGTCCATCCGTCGCCCTTGGCTTCGTCACCGTGCTTTGACACGGACCTGTCTCCTGATCGTCTCTACGTGGACGCTGAACCGCTCAGCGAGGACGCGTGGCCTTTCCCCAGCCAACAGCGCCGCCCGGATCGTGCGCCGCTGGCGATCCGTAAGCCGCGACGAACCGTTGCGCTCACCAACGCACGAGCGTCCTTTGCTGGACATGTCCGCGAGGTTCTCGGCGACGGTGCCGAGCCACAAATGATCGGGGTTGATGCATGCCCGGTTGTCGCACCGGTGACACACCTGCATGCTGTCGGGGATCTCTCCGTGCGTTGCAATCCACGCCGCACGGTGCGCGTTGACGAAGCGCTTCTTCCCGCCGACGGTCTCCGTGTAAAAGTTTCCGTACCCGGGCTTACCCATTGCCGCCTCCCACAACCAGCAACCGCTGTTGGGCTCGGGCGTGTACTTTGCCCAAAAACGATCGGCCCACGTCACGCTCACGACGTACCCCGCGCACGTGCGCACGTCTTACACGCGTTGACCTCGCGTACGATCTCAGAGCCGACGCCGCCAGGATCGATCACGGACACCTCCCCTTTCGTGTACACGCGCGACCGGTACACCTTGTCTCGGCTGGCGACAACGAGGCGCACGGGCTGCGGCGGGCGGATCCGTTTCTCCCCGTCCTTGTCTTCTTCGACGGCAAAGCCCACCGGCGTTTTGCATAGGTCACAAACAAACATCAGCCCGCCCCTATGCACGATGCGCACACCGTCGCGACCGTCGCGCGGTCGACACGTACCGCCAGCCGGTTTGGCGCCCACTTCCCGCAACGCGTGAACACGAGGCGAAAATCCAGACGTGCGCGATGGGCTCTCTGGCGGCGACGCTTCGGGCGCACGCTTCGAAGGTGCACTGTCCCGTGATTGATCTCGAATGCCATTGTCTATCGTCCTTCCTGATACCACCGAGGCGGTCCGCCTCGGTCATCGCTCCACTGGGAGCGAAGGGTACGGCTGTTGCCGTCGCCCAAAGAGCCGTCGATCATGATCGTTGTTTCCAAGAAACCGGTGTCTCGTGGCTGACGTGGTTCTGGCGGCTGACGTGGTTCTGGCGGCTCAGTGTTCATTTCTCAAACCTCAAAAACTCACGCACCGCGTCGGCGCACCGTTGTTCGTGTCTGTTGAGATGCCGCGAAAACGTGCGCTTGCCGTGTTGCACGAAGTCGCCACGTTTGCGCATCTTGGCAAGCTCGCGCGCGACAATGTCTCCGTCGATGCGGAGCACTTTCTCGGCGGCGAGCTTTACGAGCTTGCCCGTCGCAACGTAGCAATGACCATGTCCGGCCGCTTGATCCATGGTGTGACGCAAGCCGCATTCGATCCTCGGCACGCTGTCGCGCGGCACGCCCATTCGTTGCGCGATGGCATCGGCGCGCAGAAACCCGAACCCCTCGACGCGCTCGGCTAGCTCATACGGATTGTCGCGTAGCTTCGCCTCGGCGTCGTCGCCCCACACCGTGAGCATTCTTGAGATCTGATTCTCGGTCAGCCCCCAACGCCGAAAACGGATCATCCGGTCACGCTCGGATCGAAAGCGCACGTACGCGTCGACGATGCTGTCGGCGCGAGCCTTCGTGATCCCTTTGACCTCGAGCAGACGCACGGGCTCGCGCTCGACCACGTGCCAGAGAGCCTCGGCACCGCCGAAGTGTCCGAGCATGTCTTTCGCTCGCGCGCGGCCGACGTTGGGTAGCCGCATTGCGAGCCATGAGATCACGCCGTTGTCAGACTGCGGCACGACGACGCGGCACGCCGTGACCTTGAACTGACGCCCAAACTTTTTGTGAGTATCCCAGAACCCTTCCGCCTCGACCGTGTCGCCGAGCTCGGCGCCGAGTAGCTTGCCCACGGCGGGCACCGCCTCGAGCCTCGTGCGCACTGTCGCAATGCTCCAGAAGTTTTTCCCGACGACGCGGTGCGCGATTAGCTCGCCTGTGATCGTTTCGCTCATGGCAACCCGTAGTCGCCAGGGTTGACTCGCCCGCACACCGAGCACGCGAGGCCTCCGCCGTTTCGCATGGTCACTTGGCCAGGGCACGCGATGCCGCCCGCGTCATAGCCGTGGCATGACGTGGGCGCGCCGTTTGAATCACGCCACCACGATTCGAAAGAGAGGGTGCACTCGGCGCAAAGAACGTCCTTGCCGCGTCGCGACCACGACCACGGACATTGCGCCTCGATCTCTCCCACGGACGGATGGGTCTCAAGCCGATACCCACACCGATCGCATAACCATTCCGAAACCACAATGACTCCCATTGACTCACCCCTTTCAAAAAAAAAGCGGACGTGCTAGGCGCGGACTGCCGCTCGCGCTGTCGCTTTCTTGCCCGGGGCGTCCGTGGCTTTCGCCCTCCCGGTTTGACCGCCGGCCGGCGCTCGCGTGCGGCTCTAGGACCACACCCGCGCCTACCAACCAGCCCAAGACTAGTCGTCGTCGTCTGCGAAATCGGCGGACGAGACCGCCGAGTCACTTTCGGTCGACGTGTGCTTGCTATCCTGTTTGTCGGCGTGCGCCAACACCTCGCCCATGATGTCGAGGTACTGCTTTGCCGCCTCGTGCATTGAGGACATGACCTCTTTGCCGAGCATCGCCCCGCGCGTGAGCACGGGCAACGCGTAGTTTCCCGACTCGTGGTTTTCGAGACGGATACCGCACACGTAAGCAAAGAGCGGGATGTTCCCGCGCTTGCCGCCGCTCACACGACCGCCGACATGGTGCGCCATCAGGTAGTTCCGGAACGGTTTGAGCGAGGTTTTTTTGAACCGGATGAGAAAAGGCTTTTGCGTCAGAGCCTCGACGGCAACGACCGTGTGTTGCTCACCGCAACGCTTGTAGGGCTTGCCTTCCTGCGCGTGTCCGGAGGGGTAGCGAAACCAACCGTCGTCGGGGCACCCACCGCACGGGCGCTTTGTCTCGGCGGGAAGTCCTGGGTGCTTTTCTGTAGTGCCTGTGATTCGATCAGCCGACTGACAGAAAACCTCGGTTTTGTTCGTGTCGTTGTTGAACACGTCGTAACGCTTTGACTTGCGCGTGAGCAGAAACACGCACTCAATCTCCGGCCGCGTGTCTTCTGAGATCGTGTCGTAGAAAACGTCGTTGGGATACGTCTTCCCGTTTTTGTCGAGCCCGCGCATGTTCCACAATCGGAGCGCTAGCTTGATGTCTTCGCCGCCGACGTCTTCGAGGCCGTCGACCTCGACGGCGTCAAAGAAGTCGCCGAGCTCTGCGAGATTTGCTAGCTCCGCCTCTTCGTCACTCGTCTTCTCTATCGCTGTCGATTTGCTTTTCGCCATTGCCTACCCTTTCGAATCGTCGTTGTTGTAATGCTCGGCGAGCAACGCAAGCGCACGCGTGAGCATCGGCCGAAGATCTTGCTTGCCCCAGAACGTCACGGCGGCGGAGTCGTCGTCGCCCGGGTGGTGAATGAACGGACCTTGGATCTGGATCACTCCGTCAAACAACCTTGGGTCTATGTCGGCCGGAACCTTCTGGCCGACCGCGTGACTGTATGTCGAAGCCGGCAACTCCAAATAGAACCGAAGCCCCGTGAACTCGTGGCCGTCGATTGTCTTCGAGACGATCTCGACTCGGTCGGTCATCTCCTCGGCGTATACATTTACTCTCATCGCTCACCCTTTCAGAGCTCGTCGTCGAGCCCATCGAAATCAAACTCGCGTGTCATGTGATCCAGCTTCCGCCGCTCTTCGCCGATCGGTTTGTAGCCGTCGAGCAAGCACGGTTGCCGGAACCGGCACCGTGAACACATTTCACCGGGCGCCGCGGGGAACCTGCCAAAGCGCACCCACGACACGACGGCGCGTAGCAGGTGCCGCAAGCGTGGCGCGTCCGCCTCGGACCGGTTGACGCGGTACCAGGCCGGGCCGCGCGCGTCGCCCTTCAAAAACTTCACCTTGCCCTTTTCTTTGAGCCCGGCCCATTCGATCTCTTCGGGGCGGTCGAGCATGCGCGTCGTCGCTTTCACATACGGGATGTAGTCGCGCAAATGCACGTAACGAATGCGCTCGGGAAACTCGCCGAAGCGCTCGGCGGAGTGCTTCGCGAGAACGCGATCGAGAGACTCCGCCGCGAGCGCGAGCTGATGGCGTGCGTCATGGTCGCCGGCCTCGTCTACGATTTTCTGCGCTTCGGTGTTCGTCTGCCACGCAACCGCAATCTCGCCGCACACTCTCTCGAGTGCGTCACGGTGCTCTTCGCCGTCGCGTGCGTCGACGTTTTCATAGCGCACGAAGTAGCCGTGTTTCATCGCCTCGGCATAGATAGCCGACTGCCATCCGTGGTCGAGATCAATCTGGTGCGGCTTCTGTGCTCCCGTTTTCCAGTCGGCGAACGACAGGCGCAGCGACCCGGGCGAACGGTAGATTAGATCGACGGAGCCCGTGAGCCAAATGCCGTCGACGTGGAAAACAAAACCGCACTCGACGGCGACGACTTCGCCGACGTGGTTGATCATGTCGGCCATCGATCCCGTGAGCATCGCCACGCAATCGGCTTTGTGTTTCTCGGCGTCGGCCTTGCCGTACCAGTTTACCGCACGCCCCGCGCGCTCGCGCTCAAACTCTTCGTTGAAGCCGCGCTCAAGCGTCGAGCTTGCAAAGACTTGGTCGGGCGCGAGCATCGCTTCGACGGCCGGAGGTGACTTCAGGATCCGGTGCTTGACCGCGTGCACCGCGGTGCCCGAACACAGCTTGCCGTCAGCGCTTTCGTAGACGCGCTTGCCTTCGAGAGCTTCGATCTTCTTCCGCCGAAACTGCTCAGGGCAACCGTACTTCCCGATCAGACCGTACATGTCCGACTGATGGATCAAGTCTGTCGCGCGCCCCCAGCGTTGGTGATTCCACCGGGCGGTCATGTCACCAACCCTGTGGACGATGCCTCGTCAAGCGCTTGTCTCGCGATCCGCCTCGCGATACGCAGACTGATCGCCCTCGCGCTCACGTCGCACAAGGCGCGCCGAAAAACATCCGCCGCCCGCTCGTTTCGCCGGATGGTCTCGCGCATCTCCATCACGCGCCCGTCCTGGCAGAACTCACAACGCACGGTGTCAGGGAACGTGTCATTGTTTGATTCACCGCAGTCGACGCATGTGCCGAAGTCACTCATTGGCCCGCTCCAAACCAATAGCGCCACGCGAGCACGATCACCGGCCAACCGGTGAAAAGCACCCACGCGCCCGCCAGCCCCAAGCAACCCACGCTCGCAACGACGCCGCGGAAGCGCCGCTTGCGTTGCACCTTGTGCGCGTAAAACTCTTCGTCGTCGTCTCTCGCCTCTACGTAATCGGCCATGCTCACCCCTCCGTTTCACCCCAAAAGCCCGCCCGATGAAACAGCGTTAGCACGCGCTTTTCGTTTCGCCGGACGGGCAGGTCTTTGGATTCATTACAGCGCGAGGTACCGTTGCCCCTCGCGTAGGCTCGTGCGTTCACGCGCTAGCGTCCCACCGGCACCACGCCCGACCGTTTTCTTTCGTTGCGCGCATCGCGACCTCCTGCCCGAAAACCCCGCCCGACACCATTGCCGAGCGGGGTAGCCTTTCGAGTCGCGCGCCCGCAACAAACGCGCGGTCGTTCGGCTTAGCCTTCAGTTTGCTCCGGCCGTAATCGCCGCGACGATCTCGGGCTTCGTCTTCGCCTTCCCGATGTCGATCTTTTTCTTCCCCGCCAGCGCGACGAGATCGGCTTTCGTCATGCGGTCGAGCTTGTTTCCCGACCCGTTGGCGGCGCGCGGCTTGCGCTTTTTCAGGTCGGCACACGCCTCGAACCCAGCCATGAAAGCGAGCCCCTCTCCGCGGCTTTCCACGCCGCGCCTGATCTCTTTCGAATCGCGCGCGTTGGGCTCGATCACGACCTCATAATCACCGGCGTTCTGGATCTGTTCTTTCGTCACGCTCCCGCCGTGCGATTCGGCCAGCGCCTCGTAGTCGACGACGCGCACGAGTCGCAGTGTCGCGACACGGTCGACGTCGTACGTGCCGATTACTGATTCTGTCGGTATCCCCATTTTTATCTCTCCTTTTTTCTGACGACACCCGCGCCCGCACATCGAGCGCAAGGGCGTGGCGCCAGTATAAATCCTGCTTGCGAGCCTGGCGTGTCGGTCGTCTTGTTGCCGCGGCACTCGGGACAGACGACGGTGTCGGGCTCGTTCGGGTGGAGGTCGCCGAGGTTCCGGCCCCCTACCGTCTCGTCAAAATCGGCGACGTGTGCTCGCGATGCAAAGCCCGCTTGCGGCCGCGGCCAAAACAGCTTGGCGCACCCGGCGAGCTGCGCCCAGGCGGCGTCCCCGTCGCGTCGGGCCGCTTGCTCACGCTCGGCCCACTCGCTAATCACGTCGACGGACACATGCAAACCGGCAACCATCTCGACGATCGCGTTGTTGAATGCGGCGACCGCGACGGACATTTCGACGCGTCGAAACGACGGGGGGCTTTCGTCCGTCGAATGCTTCGTGCACTGCTCGGCAAAGGCGACGCGTGCGTCAAACACCATTGCCGAGACGGCCCGACGCGCCTCGTTGCGAGCGTCCTCGTCGCTCATGGCGGGCGAATGATCTTCGCCCGGTGCGTGTTCCTCTGGCATTTGCTCACCCTCCTAGATTTGCGAGGCGGTCAGGCCCCACGACAGCGAAGACTGTATGCATGCCGACTGACAAAACGCAACCCGCTTTCGCCGCGAGCTTGCGCGCGCTGTTTTTTTCGGGCATCACCGAGCGGGGTGAATGAATGAGCGAAGACGACGCGGATACACCGCGGACCGACGGCAAAAGTGCGCCGCCGACGCACGTAAAGTCAGTCAAGGGAACGGAACCTCCCGCGACACTCGCGCCGAAACACCTAGAGGATCTCCGATTATCCGGGCTCGACGACGAGACCATTGCCGCGGCGGGCATCTACTCAGAATCAAAGTCGGCGCCTATCGCCGAGATCCTGAAATGGGGATGGCGCAGCGGCGGCGGGATGGTGATCCCGTTTTACGATTACGACTCGCGCAAGCTCGTGATGTCGCGCGTCAAACCCGACCGCCCGCGCATGCGAAAACGCGGCGGGCGTTCGAAGCCGATCAAATACGAGCAAGCCCCTAACTCCGGCGCACAGCCGTACTTCGGGCCGGCGACAGTGCGCGAGCAACGGCTTGGCGGCGCCGCCGTGATCGTTTGGGCGGAAGGCGAGAAAAAGACTCTCTTGCTCGATCAACTCGGGTACGCCGCGATCGGGCTCACGGGTTCGCACAACTTCAACGACTCAGAAAAACTCAAAAACGGCGACGGGCTCACGTGGTCGGCCGGGCTCCGAAAGTACGCCGAGCGCTTCGTGCTCGGGCGTCACCACGTCATCGCGTACGACTCTGACCTGTGGACCAATGACAACGTCATGCTCGCCGCGCGACGGCTCGCCGGGCTCTTGCTCGACGGCAAGGCGGCGTCGGTCAAACTCGCACGCGTACCGGCCGATCCGAAGGATGAGGATCGCGGCGTCGGCGTCGACGACTACTTCCTAGAGCACGGCGAAGACAAGCTACGTGATGTCATCGGCGCCGCCGAGCTCTGCGCGACAGGCGAGGACATCACGCCGATCCCGCCGCGTGATCCGCTCCTGAAACTGTCTTCGGTCTCGTGGCTCCGCGCCGCGAAGATCGATCCCGACCTGCGCCTCCCGCCGCGGTTTGAAATCCGGCGCGACCGTTCGCTTTGGGTCGAGCCGCCGAGCGACAAGCCCGAAGGTGACCAGCGCGAAATCATGCGCTCGGCAATCATCCCCCTGCGCTTGCTCGACGAACTTGACGGCGACGAGCAACGCCTCGAGGTCGCCTACCACGCGCGCGACTCCTGGCACCGTGCCGTCGTGGACCGTCGGGCCGTCAGAGACGCACGACGCGCGCTCGCCGAGCTACCCCCCGGCGTGGCCATCGATTCGAACAACGCCGCGCACGTCGTGCTTTGGCTCGGCGAATACATGCGGCACAACGAGGGACGCATGCGCGCGCTTCGTTTTGTGTCGCAATGCGGGTGGCAAGACACAGACGACGAACGTTGCTTTTTACTCGACGTGCCGATCACAAACGGAGACGAATCCGGGCTCGTGGCAGACGAAGCCGGCGACCGTTCCGACATGATCAAAGCGCTCCGCCCAAAGGGAAAACACGGCGCTCATTTCGAGGCGGTGCGCGCCGCGTTTGATGAGGATCCGATCGCAGCTATCGCAATCCTCGGCGCACTCGCCGCGCCGCTGCTAGAGCCCCTCGGTGCACCCAACTTCGCGATCAACTTTCACGGCGATTCGTCGAAGGGCAAAACGTCGATGGTCATGGTCGCGGGCTCCGTCTACGGCAACCCGCGATCGGAGCAATGGATCGGCTCGTGGAACGCGACGGGAACAGCGATGGAGCTCCGCGCGGCGACGTTGACACACTTGCCACTGTGCTTTGACGAGGTCGGTGCGGGCGATACGAAAACGATCGACCGATGGATCTACATGCTCATAAACGGGGCTGGAAAGTCGCGCGGCGACAAGTCTTTGCAGATACGAAAAACGATGTCATGGCGCACTGTCGTACTGAGCACAGGGGAGCACGAGCTAGTAGACGATCAGGCCAACACAGGCGCTCAAGTGCGCGTGCTCCAGTTTCGCGTGCGCGGGTTCGGTAAGCTCGACGGCGCCGGCGTGGACGCGTTGCGCGAGGCGTGCGAACGCAACTACGGCCACGTCGGTCGCGCATGGATTGAAGCGCTTGTGGCAATCGAAGACTGGGCGCCGTACGCCGAGCTTTTCGAGAAAGCAAAGCGACAGTTTCGAGCGAAAGAAACGGGTGCGCTCATGCAACGCCAGAGCGTTTATTACGCTCTGCTGGCGGTCGCCGAACACCTCGCACACGGCGTGCTTAGCATCGGCGAGCGTGGCGGCGGCACGGTTCGGAGGCTCTTCGGTGACACGTCGTTACGTCGCGAAGTGCAGAGCGCGTCCGAGCGCGCGCGCGAAGCCGTGAGTGAGTGGATCGCGTCCGAGCCGCTCACTTTTCCAGCGCTCGAAGTCAACAGCGCGGGCGCGCTGGTTTCGAAGACGGCCGCGAGCGTGAAACGGATAAATGGCGTGCGCCACAAGGGGCATGTGTGCTTTTTGCCGAGCGAGTTGCGCACTCGATTGCAGGCGCACGGGATCTCCCATGCCGAGGTCGTCGCCGCGTGGAATGACGCGGGCGAACTGGATACCGATCCGGGACGCACGACGAAGCGCATGCGATGGGACGGGAAAAAAGTGAGCATCGTCGCCGTCTCGTGCGCCGCGCTCGGGATCGATGACGTCGGGGCGATGTCCGCTCAAACGACCGCCGACTTCGCGGACGACGACGACTTGTGAAAATGGGTGGTGACAACGGACGGCGGCTTGGAAAACAGATGGTGACAGATGTACCCACCTGGGCTTAGCGCGGACAGGTGTCCGCGGTCCAGGTGGGGCCAGTTGTACCCGTGTGACTGTGAGCAACACCTTTTTTGCGGACAAGGCTGGGTCGTGAGGACAGGGAAAAACGCGCTAAGTATCCGGGATGACAGGAGGATCCCGGAGCTGTCCGCATTTTCGAGCCTGTCCGCACGATTTTCAGGGTACACATGTGTGTGCCCCGGGGCGTGGGTGTGTGCGCCCGCGCCGAGGCGCGCGTACGTAGTGCATGTCAATATGGTGAGGACAGCGCGGACAGCCCCCCTAATTGGATCAACAATTCATCATTATTATATAGACTTAGCCCTGTCCGCACGCTGTCCGCAAAACAGGCAGCTGTCCGCACTTTTTGGACTTTTCGAAGAACGAGTCATAAAAAACATGGAAAAAACGTGAGGACAGGCATGAAAACGACAAAAGCGCCTAGCGCGAGACTGGATCTGTTCGAGGCGGAGCCCTCCCGGGCCCCTGCCGCCCCGCTAAGCCCCGCGGAGCCCGAAACGGCCCAGGGCGCCGGGTCGGCGGTTGCCGGGGCTGAGGTGACGGTGTGTGCGGGGGAATCCGTTGCTGGGCTCGCTGTGGGCGAGGTGAGGTCATTTCCCGCAGCGCTGTTTGGGCAGCTCGGCCCGACGACGCTGAGGCTTGAGGGCACATCGAGAGAGGGTCTGGTGGTGACATTCGTCGCCACGAGCTCACGCGAGGCGTACACGGCCGCACGCGAGGCAGGCGTGTGTGTGTTCGTCATGCGTGAGCTAGCAGCGCTCGCGCACGCCGCGCAAAATCACCGCATGCATCGGCACGTGCTCGCGCGCATACTCGAGCGCAAGCGCAAGGCGCCGGAGTGGACCGTGTCGCACGAGGCCGCATTCGGCGGGATGGGCTTTCACAATGCCGAGCCGCTGTCGTGCACGATCGGCGATGCGTTCGATGCGATGGGCGTGCGGCTCGTAAGTGTCGAGGTACACGGATGACGACGACGACTCATGTTGGTTTTTGCGAGGACTGCTACGTGGCGACGGTGGGACGTGTGTACGTCGTGATCCATTGCCAGACGCACGGCGGGAGTTCGTACACCGTGTCACTCGAGGACGACGGCGACGCGCCCCACGCGCCCTACGGGCACGACGACGGCGCGAAGAACCCGATGTGTTCGGCTTCATTGGACGGGACCGTCGACGGCAGCAACGTGACCTGGGTCGTGAAGTGACGGCGCGTGCACCATGCGGGCGCCCGTGCATCGCCCGTGACATGCGTTACGAGTGTCGTTGCCCGACATGCTCGGCGTTGCGCGCGCTTGCAATCGCGTTCGTGGCACGAAGTCGAATAAGCGCGTGCTTGTCGGGATACGCACTCATTCGCGATCAGCTCGACGCACGACGAGCCCGGCAAAAGGCTCGCGCATGACCAGTACACCGCTTTGGAGGTGCGCGCGGTGCGGTTGGCTCAATCCGCCCGACGCGAAGTCGTGTACCGATTGCAGCAAGCGAAAACCACGCGCGAAGAAAGCAAAACCGCCGCCGTCGTTTCGGCCGTGGCGTTGCGTCGTGCTCGCGCTCGACACAGCCGAGAAAACGGGATGGTCGGTATGGGTGTTAGGCAAGCTTACGTCGTCGGGTGAGTTTCGGATCTACAGCGGCGACGGCGTACGCGAAGTGATCCGAGTCGTCGAAACCGCGAAGGCGTATGCGTTGCGACTCGGCGTGCCATGGGTCGTCATGTCGGAACGGTCATGGGGCGGACACATGGGAATGGGCGCAACGTGCGCGTTCGGTTTTTGGAAGTTTGCGCTGCTAAACGCACAGCTTCCCGAGGCGCGCGTAGGGCAGGTGTTTCCCGCCATGTGGCGAGCGCGCGTGCTGCCGAAAGGTATGCACGCCGCGAAGCGTAACTTCGTGCGTGAGGCCGAACTCGTTGCGGCGAGCGCGTTGGTCGATGGGCGTCACGTCGGCAATGATGAGGCGCCTGCTATCTTGATCGGCAAGTGGGGAACGCAAGCGGGCGAAGTCGGCCTGCTGTTGCCGAAGAGTGAAAGGGTGACGGTATGAGTGAGACGCTTGAGGAGTTGTTTTTGTCCAAATGCAGATCATCACCAAACGGATGTCTTCTTTGGGAGGGCAATCAGAACAGCCGGGGCTATGGTCTGATGTATGTGCCAGTCGCGATCGATTGTGGCTCGTGGCTCTCGAATCACCGGATGGTTCTCGCGCATCGGCTAGCGTGGTTTTTGGGGAATGGGTCCTTTCCCGAACAGTGCGCGCTCCACAGGTGCGATACGCCGCTATGTGTCAACGTGGCGCATCTATTCGACGGCTCAAGAAAAGACAACGCCAGAGACATGGTACGCAAGGGCCGTGCACCTCACTCCAAGATCACGCCGCTCGAGGTGATAGAGATCAGGGCAATGAGAACGCATGCAACACGTGCGGAGATTGCAGAGCGGTTCGGGATCACCGTGGATCATGTGAGCAAGGTAACGAGCCGTACGAGATGGTCGGGGGTAGGGGGACGCGAGGGCGAGGGTTGCTTTTACGGGTGGCGAAAGATCTCGCCGCGCCAAGTGATAGAGATCAGGACGCGGCACGCGGCGGGCGAAGCGTTTGCGTCGATCGCACGCGACATAGGCGTACACGCACGGACCGTTAGCCGGATTGCGAAAGGTCAAACGCGTCGCACGGTGCGATCGTGATCGAAACGAAGGGTGGGGTAACAGTAGGC
>SDBU01003231.1_pt1 | contig 20867 bp, 31 predicted proteins | sample 2277071 | NCBI WGS metagenome assembly SDBU01 (sample SAMN10397929, study PRJNA504765) | marine sediment metagenome | isolation source: marine sediment core GS08_GC12, 126 cmbsf | place: Arctic Ocean: Gakkel Ridge, Loki's castle | collected 2008
ATTTTGGACCGGGATAATTATTTGCCACTTCCGAGAATGTGGACGCACCAAAAACAGGGGGAACATGATCAATTGCCGAACGCAAAACCATAGCAATAGTCATATAGCAGCTATTCTGATATGCTACATTCATTTCCTCACATAGACGGATAAGCCGCGCAAGGTCGAAGCTCTGACTCTTTATTGCTTTAAGCTCAAGTATTCGTTGGGTATCTACATAATTATCTCTTGGCGGTTCCTCCAGCACATCATTATCTATATTCAATTTTGATACGCCTTCGTCAGGGCATTTTGAAAGAGCATTTCGGACTATTGTAACAGGGTTGAGGTCCCCATGACCTTTTATACGATCCAGGCCATAATTGCGAAGATTCCATATAGGTAAAGTGTTTTTTATTGCGGTAACAGCCATTTGGAGTGCTGTATGATCTTTTGGATCAAGCCTTATTAGCTCTGCAGGAATCTGATCGACAAGTTCAACTATTGCCGCCACTTCATTTTGGTATGTTCTATCCACAGAAAAACGACCTTGTTGAGAATCAATTTGATCTTTTGCATTCGGAAAGACTTGATCTATTACTTCAACAACTTGGCTGGGAACTACTTTTGGCATGCTATTTCCCCAATGTGATCTCTATGTTTATGTTCGTCTGTGATAAGCCGCCGGTTGTGAAGCGTGCCAAAGGCGCGTGTAATACCTGGTCGGCTTTATTACGTTGTTAGGCGAATGGCTCCCCACAAGTTGGACAGGTGTCGCTATTAATCAGCCCAAAGGAAGAGTTGCACTTGCTGCACTTAACGTGGAGGTTCATATCAAACGAGCAGAGCGATTGTTTTGCCCGACCTGCGGGTCCAAAGACTTATATTTCCCCCGGAAGAGTGAAGGAGGCAGTCGGTGGATGGAAATTGAGGGTAAATGTGGAATATGCAGTACACGGTTTGCGTTGCCAGATAACGTTTTGCGGGGATTCTGGCGGAATGGGGGTGGGAACAAAGACCCAGCGAATCCATTTCGAATCAGCGAAGGTTTAGAAGAGAGTTTGGTAGGGGAGACTTATGGATGCTCGACTTGACGAAATAATGCAGGCGGTTAAAAACATATATCGCAACTTGGTGTTATTGGAGCCTGACGTTCCAAGTGATTTGGTAGATGATGCCCGGGAAACAATGGGAGAGTTTGAAAATACCGATTTACAGGCTATAAGGCTGGCTTTGGAAAAATAGAATCAAGGCACACATGAAATTAGAATGTCTTAGCTGCGAGAACGAAGTAGAGAATCTACAGAATTTCTGCAGAGTCTGCAAAATAGCGATTGAAACTCAAGAACGGCAGGAAGAACAGGAACGAGCCATGAAAGAGCGGGTTAAGCAGCAACAGTTAGACTCCCTTATTATTGAGCAGATACCTAAATTGATTAGTTTACTCGTAACATACTGGATACAAGCCATAAGGTGGGATAATGGCAAATAAGGGTGGTAGGCCGCCAACATACCGGACCGCCGCGGTGCTTCAGCAAAAAATAGATGAATACTTTGCTGAAAGGGCTGGCAGGCTGACTATTACAGGTCTTGCTCTACACTTAGGGTTCTGCTCGAGGTCAACTTTCTACGCTTATGAGCTCAAAAAGCCATTTTCATACACTATAAAAAGGGCAAGGCTTCGGATTGAGGAGTATTATGAAGAGCATTTAATCGGTAATAATGCCGCGGGCCCAATTTTTGCCCTGAAAAACTTTGGTTGGACTGATAGACAGGATATTGAGCTTAGTGGTAAGGATGGTACACCAATACCAATCACAATAATTGATTTCCAGGGTGCAAGTGCACAGCTAAAGCATGATCACAATGCCGAATGAGCTATTTATGAGCCGATTGGGGATGCACGAGTGCCAGGCGCTTGATGCGTTTGATACCCCAGCACGGGGTATACGTTTCCTGATTCTCGAGTGGCATCGGCGAGCCCATAAGACCACGTTGGCCCTTAATTTACTGATTAGAGAATGTTGTAAGTACGCCAGGAGTAAATATGTTTATATCGCACCTACGCAGGTCTGGGCCCGGGAGGTGGTCTGGGACGATCCGACAATGCTCTGGGATGCTTTGCCGAATAAAGGGAAGATGTTTTGGAAGCCGAACGAGCAGAAGATGCTTGTCCGCTTCGGCAATGACTCTATCCTCAAAATCGGCGGCTCCGACAAGCCCGATGCATTAAGAGGTATTGATGCTGATGGTGCCGTAATTGACGAGTGGTCTCTGCACCATAAGGAGACATGGTCCGAGATACTCCGACCTATTATAGCTGGCCCGAAAAAAAACCCTAAATCGAGAGAACGCTGGGCAATGTTTCTCTATACGCCCAAAGGTCCAAACCACGCTACGCAGATGTTTAACGTCGCCGCCTGCGTGGAGTCCGAAGCCAAACTACCGACTACAGGTGAGGCAGTACAGTGTAAGGCTGGCTGGTTCGCGAGTCGTTTGACAGCGGATGATTCCGGTATTATTTCCCGACAAGAACTCGACAGAATGCTTGAAGAGGTGGCCCAGGGCATAATAACACAAGCGGAATATGACCAGGAAATGTTGTGCCGCCGTGTAACGGAAGAGGAACGGACACTCATCACCTCGGCAATGCTGGCCAGGTTAGATGAGATTGAGTGGGATATACTGAGGGATACATCGCTCGAAATCCGCAAGATTGTAGCCATTGACCCGGCTTTTGGTGGTGATATCTGCGCGATGAAGGCATTTGAGAATGGTAGGGAATTAAGCCAGAAGAACCTTAAGAATCCTAATTTGCGGACTAACGATATAATTTTTGAGGCTAAATTATTAGCCGAGGAGATAGACACAAAAAACTTTATAATCGATTGCATCGGTAACGGCAAGGGTGTAGCAGACGGCCTGGCCGATGACATAGCAGATTACGACGTTCAGTATTTTAATTCGGCTGGTAAGGTAGGGGTGCCGGGGGACAAAGGGCAGAGGAATGCCGGTATATTCGCTGATTCTAACAGATATGACAACAAAAAGGCTGAAGCCGTTGGTTATGCTGCCTCTTTGGTTAGACGGTGCAAGGTCGAATCGATTGTTGACCCAGAGACACGCCGGCAGTTAGTAGCACTGTCCAAATATAAGGTTGCACGCAGCGGTAAAATGCTTATGATTCTCAATGATGACGTAAAAAAAGAGCTTGGCTGCTCGCCGGATAAGGGATTGTGCTGGATATATGGTCAATGGGGATTACAGTACGTTGACCCGATCCGGAACGATGCTCTCGAGCGATATGATGAGGGGATTAAGGATTATCGCGAGCATAAGCGTTTAGCTCGCGGGCCGAAGAGCGCAATGAGGATGTGTTAGATGAGCAAAATTGATAACTTCGTGAGGTCGTTAGCAAGGTTCGCAATGTGTTTAGCTGGTATTGCTGCTGGTTGTTGGTTGTGTGTTTTTATAGTCCAGCCATCTTGGTCGGCATTAGGTTGGGTGGGATTTATGTGTGCGTGTTTATTCGTCAACGTGCCTGGCGCTTTTTGGGGTCGGGATAGAAGCGTAATAAATGAGAAAGGAGACCAAGCATGAAAAGGTTTATTGAAATGGTTTTAGTTGTGATGATATTGGTTGCACTGACTTTGGTGTTTTGTGGTTGCCAGGAAACTCAGCAATCGCAGCAGAAAGTTTGGGGTACGGGAGATCCTCCCGTTGATTGGCAGGAGACATTTGGCAACGAGAATATGGCTCGCTTGAACTATGTCCAAACGCAGAGGATTAACACACAAGGCCAAGCGATGGCGGAATTGGTAGAGCGGGTTCGGCAGTTGGAAGAGGCACAGATAGCCAAGGAAATGCTTGGTAAGGACGCCGAATGACGAGGATGACAAGGAGAACAATATGAGATGTCCAACGTGTGGAAAAATATATACAGATGAGGATGTCGCAAGGGTTGTGTGTGGTCTTTCGGGTAAAGAGATGGATGAGCACATTAAGAAGTATCACGAAACGAAAATAGTAGCTGCTCTTGGTAAAGAAGTCTTCAAACACAGTGGTTGTAGTGGTATTTTAGAATGGGCTGGTGATGGAACTTCAATATGCAACAAATGTTTTATTAAATTTGAGACAAAACAGGTGAAGGAGGCCGAAATTGAGCGATAAAAAACTCTACGAAATAAAGCACTGTGATGTATATGAAATATTGCCCGGTTGTAAAGTGAATAAGACTTTACCTTTGAGATTACAAATCGAAGTTCTTTATTGTTTGGCTGGTAAAGATATTAAGGTGAAAATTGTTAACAATGATGACTATAAGAACGCCAACGCGATAATGCAGGAGCACCTTGAGAAGTATCATAAAGACGAAAAACCTCTTGTCAAATGTCCAAAGTGCCATGTGTGGGTAAAAATGCTATGGATGCCGTTTAATTTGGATCATGATTTGGATAGCACTGCCCAATGTATGCTATGTACCAAAACTGCAAGGAGAGAGAAGCAATGAAGCTAACCCCAACACTTGACCGCGTGGCTATATTGCCTGACCCCAAGGAAAAGAAGAGCAAGGGCGGCATTTTAATACCTGGGCAGGCCCAGAAAGAGGTCAATTATGGTACTGTTGTTGCTATTGGCCCGGGAGCGTTCAATATGGACGGTAGCAGACGGCCTATGAGTGTAGCTGCCAAGGACAGGGTGTTTTATAGTGATTGCCACCTGACTGAGACAGGCAGTAGGGTCGTAATCGTGGATGACGAGGATATACTGGCGGTCGCAAAATAAATTTGAGAAGATAACTACTTATGAGCTAAAAATGAAAGTGAGGTGTATTACGAAAGTATTCTTGGGTGGTACATGCAATGAATCAACTTGGCGAGACAGGCTAATTGAACTTCTTAGGATTGATTATTTTAATCCTGTTGTGGAGGATTGGACAGAAGAATGTATGATTGAAGAAGTTCGACAGCGTGAATTATGTGACTTTGTTCTATATGTTTTAACACCGCTTATGACTGGAGTATATGCTATTGCTGAAGCGGTCGATGATAGCAATAAGAGGCCAAAAAAAACTCTCTTTTGTTACCTGGAGAAGGATATGAACAGCGAAGGGAAATTTCCAGTGTTTAGTAAAGGGCAACTACGGTCTTTATGTCAGGTGCGAAAAATGATTAAAGAAAATGGCGCTAACACATTTGTCACATTGGCGCAAATAGCAGAATATCTTAATCGTGGATGACGAAGACGTCTTAGCTATTGCTAAATAGAATGGAATTTCTTATGACAAGAGACACACAAAGCATTTGCATCAACTGTCCTCATCGTCGACGATGAGGATATACTGGCGGTAGCAAAATGAGTCAAAGTGATAAAGAATGGGACGAAAATTGCAAACAGTGCATCTGGCATAATGACGTAACAGGTAAATGTGAAGGTACGATTGATACTATGGGATTTTTTGAATTGTCTCCATTCTTCAAACAAAATCCAGAACTTAACGGAGTTTTTCCGCTTGGTGCCAGCGATAATGAATGTGTCAATATGGAACATAGACCACAATTAGTTATGGCTAAGGATTGATTATGGCTAAAAAACGAAATAAATGCGACATCCTTATTAATGGGCGTAAATGTATCTGGCGTAATAAAAAGACTGGTAGGTGTACCGACCCGTTTGGATGTTTACCAATGATACATACTCCAATAACAGCAGTGGCTAAGGAGGATTGATTATGAATTGTAATCATTGTAGCAATTTTATTCCAGAAGGATTTATGCCAGGAGACCGATTTAGTTTACGCTTTAAAGGAGGTCAAACAAAAGATTGTTTACTATCGGGTATTAATGGAAAATACAGATTGATTTACTTAGTAAATGGTGGTTGGCCGGGATCTGACGTTGATATAGGAACTTCTTGTAGTTTACCTCTTTCCAAAGGACAAATTGATAATCTTATAGGTAATGCGACTGCTTGGGCGTGTATTTCTAAAACAGAAGATAATTGGGCAATAGAAGGAGATAACCGAATAGATAGTGGTAAATGTTTTGATTGCAATAAGGAAACAAGGTTAACTATACTTTTTAATAATTTGAAAGCACAAATGGAGGATGCTATAAAGCAGGTTAAGGATTGATTATGAGCTTGAAAAACAGGATAAAATTTATACCTGAAGCCATAAAAACGGGTAGAAGTATGGGAGTGAGCACAAGAGGTCTTATAAAAGGCTGCATGCGATTTCTATTTAAGGGTTCTTTTAGGAAGCGAAACAAACTATTTACATTAGGGACTTTTCCGGTAGATACCGCGATTACGGGAGATTGATTATGATTAGTAAGGCGATGAGAGGTGAATTTACTGTTTTTGTTGGATGTAGAAAAGTGGCTTGATAACTAAATAACGGGTCTGACTGAGAACTGGCCAGTTTGACGTCGGCGTAAGAACAATCAAAAGACGGTTGTGTGGAACCACACGTTCACACAGCCGTCTTTTTTTGTTGCCCGACGGAGACAATAATTATGATGATTGATATTGAAAAAATAGAGCGTCTTGAACTTAAACCAGGTGAGGTTCTTCACGTAAAAGCTGGTGTCCGTCTAACATCAAACCAGACAAATGCTGCATATAGCACTTTTCGTTCATTGTTTCCAAATAACAAGGTGTTTATATCAGATCAAGCATCAGATATATCTCTTGAAGCAATAAAGGCATAATAATGGCGAAACGAACAAAATTATCAGTTGGCAAGAAAGAAGACATCAAAAAGAAGATGCTTGATTTTCGTCAAGAGGCGGAAGAGGGTAATAAGTCAGCCTTTATTCGTATGACCGAGAATGAGCGTTTTAAGATAGGCCATCAATGGGACCACGACACTGCAAGCTTCAATGAGGGACACGGTAAATTCTCACTCACAATAAATGAGATATTGCCGATAATTCTCGATATTGCAGGTACCCAGCAAGAAAACCCGCTGGATTACAAAGTATTCAATGTCAAGGGTGGTACTCGAATCATCGCCGAAATACTCACAGCGCTTACCAAGAATATTATGGATAAGTCCATGGGCCGCGAAGAGGCATCCCGCAGCTTTGAAGCGGGTGTATCAATTGCTCGTGGTTTCCTTGCCGTAGATATTGATTACACAAATGATCCCTTGAACGGCGATTTGGTTGTTATGGAACTTGACCCGTTTATGGTATTGCCGGACCCGACTTGCAAGACTTATGACTACAATAAAGAAAAAGGCGGGGCAAAGTATATCATTATTGATAGCTGGGAAGACAAAGGAAAAATTGAAGGCAGATATCCTGGCAAAAAAGAGGAACTAAAAAGTGCGACTTTTGATGTATTTCCTCAAGGTCGTTTTGGTGCAATAATAAGTTCTATATTCGGTGGAGGTGGACCGAATTTACATTTGAAAGACGATTATCGTCACCACGATGACAATACTTTCAAAGAGGAAATGGAAAGTAATGTATCCAAGCAGACAAATAACTATCGGGTCTCGACCTATTGGTGGAAGGAATGGAAAAAGGGCGTTTATGTCCAAAAGATAGATGACCCTCTAAATTACTTGGCTTTAACCGAACCAAAAGCTATTGCCGAGGCGAAACGTCTTGCCGAGAATGATGAAAATGTAAAAGTCATTGAAAAAGATAACTTTGAAAATCAACTGACAGTTCCGGTACTCAATAAAACTGTGATGGTAGGTGATATTCTACTTGAGTCTATTGAGGATCCGTTTGATGGTATGAATCTTTATCCAATAGTAAGATTCGCACCGTTTTTTGATCATGGTTACGAATATCCACCAGTCCAAAATCTTGTCGGACCACAGAAACTCATCAATTACACTTTCTCGTCACTTGTAAATATTCTCAAGAATGTGGCTAATTCAGGATGGAAAGTTGGAAAGACTTCTCAAAGATGGCTGGAATGGCTCGAAGAAAATAGTAGCCAGGACGGTTTGGTTATTGATTTGAGTAAATTTAGTGGCAAGGCTGAAAAAATAGAGACTACAGAATATCCCACCGGCTTCGATATCATAACGGAACGTGGCAAGCAGAATATGCGTGAGATATCACAAGTCCAGGTCGAAGTGCCACGTAGACCTGGCAGTCCAGAATCAGGTCGGGCATTGGCTATAAGAGAAGGACAGTCAATCAAGACTAAAGGTATCATATTTCGCAACTGGAATCATACAAATATCCTAATGGCTCGGGTGATAGTTGAGTTGGTGCGAAATACAGGGGTATTCTCGGATGACGAGATAATGGCAATCGTTGATGAAGATGATTTGCTGGATGATAAAATTCTCGACCAGGCGAAGGGCATCATAATCAATCAACTACAGCAGCAAGGGACACAGATACCACAGCAGCCACAACCCCCGAATCCGATAAGAATGAGTACCGCACCACCGGAGATGCAGGCACAGATGTTGGATAAGTTCAAAGAAAATATGATAACTTACCAACAGTTTGTCGAACAAGTAGAGCAAGCGGCTATTCCAATCGCCAAAGATATTGTGCTGAAACTACTCAAACAAACACAGCAGGGGCGTTATGGGATTAAGGTCGATACTTCACCAATGGCACCAACGTTAAGGATAGCACAAAGATTAGAGACTCTCGAATTACATAAATCTCTGGTTGAAAGCGGTCAACCTGGAATATCCCGCACGAAACTAATCGAGGCATCGGATGTGCCAGACAAAGATGCTGTAATTGCAGATGTGCCACAGGTACAAGGAGCGGCGTAAAATGGTATCAATAACTAGAGGCTTTTTGACTGGTTTTTTAGTGGTGTGCATATTCCGCGAAACGGGAATAGCAACAGCCTTGTTTGCTTTTTTAGTGGCAGGGGCAATAGAAATAACCACTCTGAATATCAAGGAAATAAGAAAGTTGGTAAAGTAAAATGGTATCCCCTGAATCTGAAAAACCTGAGTTTAATCTCGAAGAAGGTTCAACTGATATGACCTTGGAGGATATTTATGTGCTGTTTTACAAACTTGTAGAACAGAACCAGAAGTTACATCCGAAAAGTAAGATGTCATTTGACCTGAATATGTTCAAAAATTTGCCCAAGAAGATAGCCGTAACTTTCGAGAAGAAAGACGGTCGGTTATTTGCTTGGATACCTGAAAAGCCAAAAGATAGGAAGAAAAAGAACAGGTTGTTTTTGCCTGAAAACAGAATAATAACTCTAAATTAGAGAGGTTTTACAATGACACAGGAAGAAAAAACGAAAGAATCCACAATGGCACAGGAAGAATCAAAAGCAACTTTAATCGAAGAGGCCCGAAAACTTGGTATTAAGTTACCGATAGTAAACATTAAAGGTTTCAAAAGCATAAAACCGGAAGATATAATCAAGGAAAAAGCCCGACTGGATAAGGACTTCATTACTTGGCTGAAAATCATGATCGCCAAGAAAAAAGTTGAGGCCAAGATGTCCCCAATTGACAAAAGACGAGCTTTGTTGAATGGCCGGCTCAGGGCTGTAAAGGCACGAGTACGAGCTCATACATACAGTGATGCGACCATAAAGGCTTGGCTTGAAGAGCTTGATATGATTAACCGCAATCCAAAATCGTGGAATAAAATCACTGGTAAAGGTGCCAGGAATTATGTACCAGGCAATAAGAGGGAAAAAACCGCAAGAGACATCCTTGATGGAATGGATTTGGAGTAACACAAGAAAACTAAAACAATTTAACTGCACCACACAGTGGTAAAGTGGGATACCGATGGTCGTGAAGGTTCTAAACGACTCCGTGATACCTGCGGAACAGGTAGATACCTTTTAGGTGTTGAGGGTTTCAATGCCTATCTGACCGTTTGATTGAAACGGGATACGGCTTCTCGGCCGGAAAAAAGGAGATTATCGTGGAAACTGGAAAATCTGAGATTACTAACTTACCAGAAGGTATGAGTAGCGAAGAACTTGACAAATTGACTACAGGCGAAGATGTTGAGCAAGTTGAAGATACTGAACTTGCCCAAGAGGCTTTGGATGCTACTGATGAAAAATCTTCTCCGGCTGAGGAGTCCGTAGATACGGACGAAACAGATACTGAAGAGAAAACTTCGGAAGAAGAAGATAAGTCTAAAACAGAAGCAGACACCAAGGTAAAGGTCGATCCAAAAGATGCAGTCATCGGCGAAAAGAGACGCGAAAATCGTGAACTTGCACTTGAAAACGCCAGATTGGAGGGCCAACTTGAGGCAAGGAAAGAATTACAGACAACTAAGGACGAAACATCAGTGCCCAAGTCACCGCTTGAAATCGCTGAGGCTGCGTGGTTGGCTGACCCTGATAACGTAGACAGTCTTGATGGTTTTGCCATGAATGGTGACTTGTATCGGAAACAAAGGACGTTTGATAAAGAGCAGGATGCAAAAGAAACTGCTATCAGAGATAAGAAACAATCAGATAATACTTTGAATCAAGCAGTCGAAACTTTGCAAACTGGTGATTTATCTGTCGCCAAGACAGGACAAGGACTTGACTTGCAATCTGTATCTGCAATAGGCGAAAAGCATCTTACAAAAGGCGATATGGTTGACATTAAGGATATTGCTGAAAGTCGTGGCAAAACAGCAGCAATAAAAGAAGCATATAAAATTATGGTTCGGCGAACTATTGCAGCTGGTGGCGAAGATGCCAAGTTAATTAAAAACGCTATAAATACCAAAAGTAAAAGTAAATCTCAGACTAAACCCGAAAAAACAAAAGAGAAACTTGATATCGATGCTCTCACAACTGAGGGCGACGATACAGATACGGGCGAAGCTGAGACGGATACTCAAAGTCAGAGATTGGCTAATTTTGTATGTAGTTCAGACGATTGAGTACCTAACGCTTGGCCTCGCCGGAAAGGTAATTTATTATGGCGAGAACAAGTATTCTTAATGCTAATGAGCTGACTCAAAAAGCATGGCCCCAAACGGTGTTTAGGATCATGCTTGAGAATATGCAGCTCTCTACTTTGATGTCGGAAGGTAACGATATGCCTATCGTTATCGACCGCACATTACAGGGACGGCCTGGCGACCAGGTGATTTTTGAACTGGATATGCCGCTGTCAAATGCCGGTGGTACTGACGATAGCGACATTGAAGGTAACGAAGAAGCAATGAGTTTCTTCAACTTTCCTGTAGTCATTCACGAACGCAATCACGGTGTACGATCTGCCGGTAAGATGACGGACAAACGTTCTGCCGTCAAGATTCGTTCAAAAGCGGCTTTTGCAATTGGTCGATGGAGTGCTGAACAGGTCGAGAACGATTTTATTTGGAGTCTTTCAGGCTTAGGAAATCAGAACACCTATGCAGGTGAAGGCACATCCGCCATTTTGACCGTTAACGAAAAGGCACCGAGTTCTAACCGCATTTTCTATGGCGGTCAGACGGTGGCTGGTGTAGTTAGCGAAGTATCGACTGATTCTGCAATTACAACAACGGTTACTGGTTATCTTTTTGGTACGAAGGTTATCAGTATTGTCAAAATCAGGGCACAATTAGCGTTTCCGAAATTCAAACCTGTCTCTATCGGCGGTAAGAAGTATTACCTTATGCTGCTGCATCCGCTTCAAATTAAGGCGTTGCGAGAAGAAACCGGCGCTGCGGGGTGGGCACAGATTCAGGCAAATGCTAATATTCGCGGCCTTGCTAACCCACTATTCACCAGGAAGGATAGAGGGGTTGGCGAAAGGATGTTTGATGGTATTGTCGGTATCTATGATGACGTGATTCTGCTCGAATCTGAACGTATTGAGACTCGCGTTGCCGATGAAGTATTCGACAATAGTGGTGGCGGTGGTAGTGGTTATACCATTGATTCGGCAATCATTGCCGGAACTTATAGAGTGGCCAGAGGCTTACTCTTAGGTGCTCAGGCTGGTGTAATTGGTTGGGGCCAGCCCTGGAAGCGTCTTGAGCGTAATTTCGACTATCAACGCAAACCTGGAACTGCAACTGATGGAATCTATGCTGTTTCTAAGGTTCGTTTTAATGACCCGGGTTCCAGTCAGAACACTAATACGGCACAGGAAGATTTTGCGGTTTGGGCCGTTGACACTGCTGTCGAAGAGGCATAGTTAGTCATTAACTGAGGCAAGTAACTGAACGTCAGTTATTAACCTCTTGAAAAGAAAGGTAAAATACGATGAAAAAGATATTACTTACGATGTTGATTTTGGCTTTGATGGCCTGTCCTGCAATGGGAGCTCGTTACCGTCAACATCAACTTTGGATTGTTGACGAGTTTGGCGATGCAGTCACGAATATCGACCAGATTGAGATATTGGATGTGGGTACTTCGACTACATCTACGATTTATCCGACCCGTGCAGGTGGGTCAATGACGAACCCGATTACTACGGCTACGACAGGTTCGACATTCGTACAGTCGTTAGGGTTGGTTTCGTGGTTTCAAGCCGCACCTGGTTATAAAGTAACCGTTACAGAAAGCGGGGCGTCCCAAAGTTTGACTATTGACAATCAAGCTGAAGGGGATACGCGGTTTCCGTTTTATGCTAATTATATTGGCACGGCGGCAAGTCTCACTGTCGGAGATGACCAACTCTTGAATATTGGTACTTCTGCTGATTTCTTGCACGATTGGGACAATAACAATACTCGATACGTGATTTACCCTTCCGGCGATGGCGGTAGGATGGACTTCGGCAAAGCTGCGGTACACACCGATATTTATTTCCACGCCGGAGACATAACTACCGATTATGTTTTCTTTGATGAAGGTTCCCTACAGATGAGTTTTGTGGATATAGACCTTCTCATCGACGATGAAGCAAAATTGCTTATCGGCGACAGTGGCGATGTAACTATTGAGTATGACGAGGGCAATAACGACCTTGATGTACTCTCGACTTCGGCACTTGATGAGATTGCATTTGGAGCTACAGGCGATGGTTACGATATCAAATGGTGGAGTACAACTACCGGTGATTATGCTTTGTTCGATTATTCAGCAGATGCCCTTCTTTTAGAAGACCTAACTCTCGCACTCGGCGACGGTGAATTACTGTTATTCGGCGATGCGATAGGCACGGGCACAATGTCTCTTAGTGTAGCGACGGCCAAGCTGTCTTTGTTGCAGGTTGCAGCCGATACAGGTACTTTTGATATCGGCGTTGCTGGAACAGATGTGCCTACGACCTGGCACGGTGAGACATCCGGGGCAGAGGTTACTTTTACAGGTGACACCGTAATCGTTGATGGTATTGATATGACTTTCAACGATGGTGATTTCCTGAAATTCGGTGACGACTTCGATTTTACGATAACTTCAGCTTCAACAAAGAATCTCACTATCGCACCACTCGCAGCATCAGATGACTATATTGTAAGTCTTGGTTCGGACCAATCCGGCGTGCATCTTAAGGCATTTGCTGCGACAACTGGTGAATATATGTATTGGGACGCAACTAATGACTTACTTGATGTTATCGGCAATAAGGTTACGCTTCTTTCCACATCTACATCCGCTGCCGGCATAGACATTGAAGTTGATGGCGGGGCTTCCTCGACACTTCATCTTCACGCTGATACCGGAACGGCACAGAACTCGATTGATTTAGTTAGTGATGTTGGCGGTACTAAGGTTACTGCTTCTGCACTCCCTGATGGTCAGTATGGCCTTGAAGTATCGAGTGCTATTGCCGGTGGTACTGCATCGCAAGGGTCAGCTATTTACGCCCATACAACCTTGACCGGTAATATTGATGCACCTACCTATAATGTAGGTTCGTGGCTTGATATTACCGATGGAACACCAACATCTTCGGCTTTATTGGTAGGATTAGAGGCGGGAATATATGTTAGTGCAACGCCGACTTTAACAGCGGCAGATGTTGTAGTCCTGCAACTTCAATATCAGGGCAATAGTTCTTCTACGACAGACATAGCCGCGATGATTCGGGTAAATAGTCTGTTGTCCGGAAGTGGTGGCGAGGCTCCTGACTACTTCATTTGGGCTGGTAATGATGAGGCAATTTCCTTTACAGCAGACGCAGCAACTGGAGCTACCAAGGTTGGAGCCATTAAAATAAACTCGGCACAATCAGGGACTATGTATATTTGGACTTACGACAGTACAGGCACTTAGTTAGTACGAGTAAGGAGCATAATTAAGGTAGGGGCTTCGGCCTCTACCTTTTGAAAGAAGGTGATTATTATGCCAGAACCATACGAAGGAACTTGTAAGACTTGCAAGTCTATCGTGGCCCATAAGGTGCAGGATGTTCTAACTGGATACGGACATTGCACAAAGCACATAGCGTATCAACTAAAGACACCAAATGATGCTGCGATAATTGAAGGCACTCCGATTGTCTGGCACGGATGTACTTGCGTTCTTGGTGAGCTAAAAGAGTAATTAAGGGGGACGCAATGAGCGTCCCCCTTTTTTGAAACCTTTAGTTTTAAGGAGTGAAAGAATGAAGCAGTTAATTTTGTTGGCAGTTCTCCTGTTAGTCGGAGGTTGTGGGATGCAACTTATGCCCAAACCAGAAAAGGCTTACTTGGAAGAGACTGAAAAACTGAAAATGGTTAAGGAACATCAGCTGTTGCGACTTGAGGTCATGCAAATAAATGTGGCAATAGCCAAGATGCAAGTACCTGCACAAAGACCGACTCGGCAAAAAGTGAAAGTGCCGGAACTCGGTATCGAAGGTGATTTTATACCTTTGGATGAGTTGCCACCAGAAATGCGAAAATAAGTTTTTATGGGCGAGGGCGGCTTACTCCTTCTTGAAACCGCCTTCGCCTTTGTTTGAGGTTAAATATGGCTATATTAAAAGCGGATATACTGACAGAGGTGAACGATAATCTCCTAACATCTCTAACGGATATCGACAAGTTCATCCAGAAAGCACTTGATGATTTATCAGAAGAGGATTTGCTTGTCGGTACCGATTCCACTCAAACACTTGTATCGGGTGATACTACTCTCGATGAACCTACCGGCTTCAGGGCTTTGGTTGCTATTACCCTGACTATAACTTCAAGTAGCTCGAATCAATTTCCGTTAAGGGGCTTACCACAGGGACATCGGCAATATCGAGAACTACGCCATAACGATGATTCAACTGGTATCCCGCGGTGGTTCAGTAATTTCAACGAGAAATTTTTTCTATGGCGTCCGGCTAACCAGGCTTTCTCGTCACTCATAGAATATTATAAAGACCATCCACAAGATGTGGATAGTATTGAATTTCCAGACAATTTTAGAAACGCAATATATGCCGGTGCAACCTTTTACGCCAGTTTGAAATTCAGTAGAACGCAAGCAATAAAAATCTGGGGACCAATGTACGAAAGTGCGAAGAAGAAACGCATAGACTCAATAGTTCATCAACCGAGAATTGTAAGGGGTTAATTATGAAGTTTATCGGTATCGGTAAAATAAAAAAGGACCAGAACGGCAAAGTTGCTGAACGAAAATATATCGTTGAAATGACTGAGGTTGAGGCTGATAAGATAACAGGCGTTGCCGGCAAACCCCATATATCAGGTAGGTACAAACCAGGGATGCAGATCAATATTTCAGCGATATACGATAAGGTCGAACGAATCAACAAAAGGCACACAGAAATCAAGGCGGCAGCGATAGAATTACAAGCTGATGCCGCTGATATGGTCGATGCGATTCCTTTAACTTGACATATTTGAAATGGAAGAACAGAAAAACAAAATCGAAGGTTGGCGGAAAATGGGTATAGCAATGGGAGCGATAACAGCACTGTCTCTTAAGGATACGATAGACTTTAAGATAGCAGTCATCATCGGAGCAATTGCTGTAGTTGGAATTATTTGCCAGGGCATATTAGATTGGAGACGAAAATGACAGCCTTTAATGATATTATAGACACAAGTCTGCCAGATGGTGGTGATGATCCGGTCGAAGCTGATGATAATATGAGGCGTATTCAGGGTGGTTTTCAGGAATTACTGGATGTTGACCATTTATTTGAAAAAACGGGCTCTGTGATTTCTGGTGCTGATTCAGGCGAACATCGCAAAGTCACCCTCCGTGTTGGTTCTGCACCATCGGCAGTGGCAAATAAGGGTTTTGTATATGCCAAAGACGTTTCCGCAAAAGCAGAACTATTCTACATTGATGAGGATGGTAACGAGGTACAGTTGACCTCTGGCGGCAAGATTCTATCTGCAAGTCTTGATATGAAGGATCAAGATAATATGTCGTCTAATTCAGCGACTCACGCAGCTACGCAGCAGAGCATTAAGGCTTATGCGGACGCTGTGGGCTCCGCCAAAGAAGATGCTCTTGTTACGCAAGCAACAGCGAGTATTTTTGGAGCGAGAACAACTGTCGATACAGCAAGTGGTGCACTTGCCCATACAGAAATATACAAAGCACAGTCCGATGGTTTCCTTACAGTTAATACTGGAGACCAAGATAACAGGAGAGAGACAAAGATACTTTCTGATTCAAGTGCAACACCATCAGTTATTATCGCAAGGTCCTCAGACGATTTAGGAAGGAATGTAATGACAGTTCCTATTCTAAAAGATGATTATTTCCAAATAACAATACAAACAGATGTACCTGCTTCTATTTACTGGGTTCCTATCGGAACTGGAGGTCTTGTAAAACAATAAGTAATATGCCAGATTTTGCAATTATAACTCAAAAAGGTGGTATAGCAGAAAACGTACCGACAGTCCTTCTGTCAGAAACATTCCTGGCAAAGAACTCAGAGAACGTACATCATCGTTACGGGCGATACGACCGAATGAGGGGTAGATTACCAGATTTGGTTGATAGTGAATCTGTTAAGATAAAAGCCCCGACCGATGTTTACGCGATAACAAGTGTTGTTTCGGGAACAAAGACTATCAATATCACCGGCGACCACTCAGCGGGTAATACAGTTTTGGCCGTTGGCGATACCATAAGAATCAACGGCGGCAGTGAGACGGAAAATAATATAACATTTACTGTCGATACTTTACCTACTACCAGCAGTATTGTAGTGACTGAGGCTATAACTACGGCGGGAGCGTCCGGTAACGTCTTTGTGGGGACTACGCCGGTAATAGAATATCATCGACACATAAAACAGGGTACGGGCACGGAGTATCTATTACTCGGAACTAAATACCATATTCTGCTCTGGTTTCAATCGAACAAGTCTTTGACGGTGAAATTTACTGTTGGAACACCTGCTGATGTTACCAGATGGGAGATTACAGACCATTTGAGGAACGTGGTAGCTACAAATAATTCCGACTTTGTTTTGTGGTGGAATATTGATAGTAGTGCAGGCAATTCTTTTGCTGCTCTTGATAACGCAGACGGTATCGATTACGAAGGCACAGCTAACAGATTAACAAAAGCCAAACATATATTCTCTTATGAACGATATTTGATTTTAGGGTACACGACAGAAGCGGGGACAGTTTTCCCTCAGAAGAAAAGGTGGGCTTCGCTGGCTACTGGCGGTTCGTCAATAGACTTCGATGAGAATGGTGCGGGTGATGCAGGTAGTAAAGAGTTCACTACGAGTCCTGGCTCTCTTATGGGATTTGCAAGACATGGAGACGACCTTGTAATCGCAAAACAGGATAGTATGCACCGGGCGTGGTTGGTTACTGCCGATACTGTATTCGAGTATGAGGAATTCGCTCTTAAAGTGGGGAATTTATCGGCGGATTCGCTGATAAATGATAAGGCTGGCAGGTTATATTGGATAGCTTCTGACTTGACTATTAGGGAAGCCAATACTTCTCAACCAATAAGTACGGCAGTGGATTTGACGATAAAAAGCCTTAATTCTTCACAAGCTGAATTTATACAGGCTACCTACATCGACGAATTTGAGGAGATATGGTGGTCGATTGCAAGTGGTGGTAGCGATACAAACAACACAATAGCATCATTCCATCCTGATAGTGGCAAAAGTTTCATTTACAAAATACCAGTAAGGGCTTTTGGTGATTTCACACAGCAGGAAGCTTTTACTTATGACACTCTACCTTTCGATACTTACGCCGCTTGGGGTGCTGATTGGTTGATTTACGATACCAAAAGAAACGTTGCCGGGTTCCCACTGGATATTGCCTCGGACTATTTAGGGAATACTTTTGATTTACACCGGGCCGACCAAGATGATGGTAGTGATTTTGTGGGGACAATGATTATATCGACCACATTAACAATACCAAAATCACTTCATCTATTTAAGAGAGTCAATAACGGAGTGGACTTGATATTTAATAGGAAATCGTCCGGTAGTGTTACTCTTTACGCAAAAAGAGATACTGAGAAATCCTGGCAGTTATTGGGAACGGCCTCATTGGTTGACACTGATTTACCCGAGACAGTTATTGTTCATATCCCCTTTGATATTCGAGCGAAGTCCTTTCAATTCAAATTAGAAAGCTCTGATTCTATGGAGTTTTTGGGAATGTTTTTTCGGGAATTGGAACTGGACGATTCCCGTTAGGAGAATAAATGAGAGCAAGAAGAACATTAAGATTGCCGAGGCCCAGAGATTTAAAGTCGAACAAACTCGGCGATATACAAAATATGTTCAGACTATTGCTTGAGGAACTTGATAATCAATGGAAATTGTTGTTTCAGGATATTCACATTATACAGACGGATACGGACGGCTTTATCTATTTCGGCAATAAGGACACTGATGGTTCGTGGCGAATTGGTCGCATCGGCCCAGCGGTGGGAATAAACGCAACGCCAGATTATGTTTTGGAACATAGAGCGTCTGGAACGTGGACTACAGTAGAATTGTCACATGGAGCTTAATTTAATATGAAGTCAATAATTAAAATAACACTGTTTCTTATTTTAGCCAGTGCCTGTTTGGGTACAGTTGGCGATAAAGAGCTTAAAGTAGACGGTGCAAAATGGATTTGGAATAATAACTCACAGAAGTTCTCTATCGCAGCTTCCGGCTCAATGTCCGAAACCGTTGATTATAACTGGCCTCCTATTGATGGTCTTGATGATACATATGTTTTATTTACAGACGGAGTAGGGATTTTAAGATTCGATACAATTACTCTTGGCACACATACGATAGGAGATTACATTTTTACGATCGTAGATGCCTGTGAAGGAATTAAATATCCTGTTCTCAGAGAACTTGCTTCAGGTGATATACCAACTAAACCAGCCGAGCCTTCCGTTGATGATGGTGTAACTACAGTAACCGATTTCAATGAATTGCAGGCAATGAGCGGCTCTACTAAGTATATTCTGATTAACAACATCGACTTGAATGGTGAGACGTGGACACCTATTTCGAGTTTTGCCGGTGTTCTTGACGGTGATGGTTTTACTATATCGAATTTAACTATAAACACACCATCAACGGATAATGTAGGGTTATTTAACGATTTGGCTACTAACGCACAGGTACATGATTTAACATTAAATAACTTTACAATTACTGGCGATAGCCTTACGGGAGCATTAGCAGGTAGAATAAGAGTTAGTAGTGGTACAATAGTTATTAAAAATGTCCATGTGACCAATTCTACTATAACGGGGAGTATGTGGACTGGTGGTCTTATAGGCAGCTTGGACTCAAAAGGTGATGTAAAAATCTATAATTGTTCAGTTACGAATACAGCAGTCATTAGCGACCGAACCGTTGCGGGCGGTATGTTCGGCTTGCTTGCTGTTGATAGTTCTGGGAATTTAGGAGATGTCGTAGTTACGGATTGCTTTACAACAGGTACAGTAACGAGTCGAGGCATTATGGGCGGTTTTGCAGGTTTTGCAGACTCAAGCGGAAGTAACGATGAAGTTCTTGTCCATTCCTGTTATTCGACAACGGCTATTACGGTTATTCCTTTTGGTAGTTTGAATGGAAATATTGGTGGTTTTGTGGGGACTGGAGATGCGGATTTCACATCTTGCTATTCAACAGGAACAGTAACTTGTCCAAGTGGCAATTCTTATGCGTGGGTTGGTGGATTCATTGGCATAGCGTCTGAGGGTACACATACAAACAATTATAGCACAAGCAATATCAATGTAACTCTTGATGCCGGTGAAGTTATTAGGGCGACTGGTGGATATGCAGGGGAGTTAGGAGTTGCGGGTTTTACTATCTTGGGATGTTATTCCACAGGTGATATATCTATAACTAACATTGCTGATACAGCTTCTTATCAAAGGTCAGTAGGTGGTTTTGTGGGGAGATTGGCTTCTGGCGGCGTTACTCCCAGTTCAATCAGTCGGTGTTACACAACAACTGATATAGATGTTACGAGTCTTGTGACTCTTAGTGGTTTTGGTGGCGAGAGTATAGGCGGTTTTTTCGGTTCAGCCAGTTTGTACACGCCGGCAATACAGAATTGTTATAGTTGGGGTTCTATTACTGCTAATGGTAATGATTCAAGCGACAATAAATATGTTGGCGGGTTCGGTGGTTCGATAGGTGGTAATCAGGTTATGAACGCCGACCTGAACGTTACTAATTGTTATGATGCTCAGACGAATATAGTTAGTGGGTCTGGGCTTACGGGACAGCTTTATGATAGTGGTGACAGTGAAGTAGGTGGATTCCTGGGGAATGATTTGGATGGCACTTATGATATGAATAGTGTCGCTTGTTTTTGGGATGTAAATACATCAAGTATAATTGCTGATGATTCTGTTGGCGCTGTAAGTCATACTACCGACTGGATGCAGACCAGGAGTAATTATGTAAATGCCGGTTGGGACATGGATGAAATTTGGATTATTCCTGGCGTGACAATAATAGTATTAGGTTCAGGTGTCGAAGGTGCTACAATTACATTAGAAGTTATCAATGTAGCGGATAAAGATTTTGGTGATGTTAATGTGGTAGATGGTAGATGGTTAGTAGA